>Ga0214543_1001080_pt1 | contig 50902 bp, 23 predicted proteins | sample CNSS2metaG_FD_160094 | JGI IMG/M metagenome (GOLD analysis project Ga0214543, IMG submission 160094) | Root nodule microbial communities from cowpea collected in UCLA plant growth center, Los Angeles, California, USA - CNSS2 | ecosystem: Host-associated > Plants > Roots > Nodule | place: USA... | reverse complement strand
ATATTTATTCCTTGATTAATATTTTATCACTAATCATTTTATTTTAATCACTTGAATTTAAAAAAAAAAACTCAAATAAAATTCAGTAATAATTATTAACGGTTAGCGAGTATCCTCAAATCAAATATTGTGATATGTGTTTTAATCTATTTAGCAAATGGGTAATTAAATATTCGTGTCCATTAACAATAGTCTGGTGCATCTGAAGTTACAAGAGCAATGTAGTTTTTAGGAAAAAAAAAGATGGACAGGATGAAATCTTTCGATTGACACAATAAAGGTGTGGGCATGACTAACCAAGAAAGTTCCAAAAGTTTCCTTCTCATATTCAAAATGGTACCTCTGTCTTATAGTTTCCTTACAATCCATTCAAATATTGCAGAAATAGTATGTGTAGAATATGAACTAAAAAATTTAACCCTAAATTTGAATCTTAATGGGTTGTGGAGTGTAGTAACATATGTCACCTGATATGTCAAGGATTGGGTGTTGTTATGACAATGTGGGCAAATAGGCACAATAGCTCAACAATTGTATGTTTTGTATATGTTGTTTGGTGCAGGTGTTCCATGAAAGGATTTTTGTGAAAGGAGAAACATAGGAGATGAGGTGGGAGCCCACACAAAGAACAAATGTTTATGGGGAGTAAGGACATAGTAATGCACATATTATGTGGTAGTCTATGACTCCTAAATTATGTTTCACATGTTGTCAGGCCTGAGGATGTTTTGTATGGCTAGAACATTGTGTTGGAAATCCCACATTTAATAGACGTAAGTACAATTCACAATATATAAATAATTACAAATTTTCCCTTATAAGTTGGTTTTATGAGGTTGATTTAAGTTTAAAGTCCATTTCTAACTAATTTTGATAAAGGTGGTATGGAAGGCTCTTGGACAATATAAGTCATGATTGTTAAAGCCATGGCATAAAAATCGTGTTAATAGGGAGATAACAAAGGTATAATCTTAGGCATGAACTTTTACAATGACTTTGAATAAATGGACGAAAATCTAATAGGCCAGACCTTTTCAAATCATATCCTTAATGATAGAACAATCAATCCTATTCCTTTTTCATTCTACTTTGTGTCTCAATTAGTCTAGAATCATTGTTCAACTCTTAATATTAAACAAATGTAAGAGTTAGGATGCAAAAGATTATGCTTTGGTTTTACTAAGATTTCCTATAAGAATGCTATTATATTTGTTTGCTCCACTCTAGTTAATTGGATATAACTAATAATATGTAGAGACTTCATATATGGAATGTACAATCTATCAACTTTAATATCATTGTTTGACATTTTTTCTGGAATAAACTAGGAAAATTGACCACTTTTGATATATGAGTTACTCATGTATAAGAGACCTAACACCATTTTTAATATAAAATCATAAAACTTAATGTTTATGAGTTTTCATTTTTTTCTTATATCACTCAGTTTTTCATTTTAACTTAATTGTAGACTTCTAACTCATATTTGAAGTCCTAATAGTGTTCATTAAGAGTGACAATGGCTAATATTTTGAAGTAACTAGACAATCCTAAACATATATGCTTTGGATTTTCTGATGTAAAATTGGGGTATAACCTAATCAATCTCAAACTTCATAATCTAGAATTATCTTATAGAATTGTCTTATGTAATATTGCATATCAATCTCACAAGAGAATAACAACAACAATGTTACAAATGCAATAGAACTTGAAGTGTGAACAACCTTGAGGATGATAAGTGAATGATTTTGACCTTTGAACTAGAAGGAAACTTATAGACTTTACACGGCTAAGGGAGAAGAATACATGAAGCAAAGTTAAAGTGCTTTTTAGACAATAGAATGAAGCAGAAATAGAAAACCTCCAAAGAAGAAGGAAGTGCCAATCATGATTTTGTTTGATGAATAGATACTCTGACTTTTGGTACGAAGATAAGAGGAAGACTCAATGTTTTTTAATAGGCTGGACAAAAATCTATGTTTTTTGGTGTATGGTTTATTTTGACCTCAATTTTATACATAAAAAAAATGGGTAAAACACTCTAAATGTTTCATCACAAATAAAATTATTCATTATTGATATAGAAACAAAGAAAGCAAAATTGTTATAGTTTGGTTATAAGTAGGTTTCCCTCAAACTTCTAAACTAAGCTACAAACTTGTGTTGGAGTTTAGTTGTAGTGATTGTAGCTTGATATAGGGTTACATTAACTTCTTAGGATGATTTTAGAAACTCTTTAAAATGTTAATATTATTAATAGGCTAAACTATATAATGCTATGTTTGTTTGTACATATTTTCAAATATATATATATATATATATATATATATATATATATATATATATATATATATATATATATATATATAATGCAAAAGTAAACAACTTAGCTTGAAGGAAATACTCAAACTTACGTCTTGTACAGTTTTCTCTACTCAGACAGGTAATAGGTCCACTGTAGGAATATTAAGAGAAGACCAAAAACGAGTTAGCAGAAACATTTAACCAAACCTTAAGCCACTCGTCGTACTAATTTATGGAAAAATGTTCAATTTTTTTTCTAAACATGGACTGCATTTTAAGCTTAAACCAACTTTAATGGTTTCTAAATACCTAAACCTTACACATGAAAAAATAATGTATATTACTTACTTTTGGCTCATTGGGAAGCTGGCAAACCAATTCCTGTAGTATAAAATATATGATTAATACTAATACAAATATATTGATAAATTTAGAGATAAAAAGAATAAAAAATATTTCAGTTCTTACACTTCTTTATTCTCTTGGCATGCCATGGAGGAGTTTTTATCAGTGAAGTTGTTATATGAAAGATCTCTATAAATACATGTAAAGTGCAATTCAGAAACAAAGATATAAAATATTACTTTCATTTTGAGATTAAGCATGTAGGTATAAAATATCACTTTATTCAAACAATAGTAAAGGAAGAAATGTTTATATGCAACATATTTAACAAATGCATGAAAAATCAATCAACATAACATGATTTATAATGCTAATCCTCTCTTTATCAATCATTGAAATGTAAAAGTATAATAGAAAAAAGTGGCACAAAGATATGATTGACTCGACTGATATCTTTTGCAAAAATTATTAGAATATTATTAGAGCTAAAATTTCACATTGGTAGGAATTTTATTTTGAGCAACCTCACAAACCTATGTATTGTCAACTAAAGGAGGAATGGAGTTAGGAGTTAACGACCTAGCATTGTTTAATAAAGTGCTTTTTTCAAAGTGAAGACGGACATTAGGAAAAAGGTCACATGGATTGTGGAAAGATGTTTCGGAGCCAAAATATGAATTTTGGAGGAATTTGAATAGAACAGGGGACACGCCAAAAGAATCTTGGTTGTGGAAGGATATGAGGAAGGTGTGTGGGGGCAAGAAAATGAAACACGTGGTATGAAAACAATGTCATATGGAAAATAGTAAGGGTTGAAAAATTAGATTATGGGGGGATAAGTGGATGTGTGAGGTGCCACTAATACAATTTTCCCAAGATTTTTAGTAATTCAAATTTTAAGGGTGCTTACGCAATTGATATAGGCAACTGGAAAGAAAAGCATGGTTTGAATGGGAACTCATACGTGTAACAAAATTCTTGCAAACCATAGACACAATTTTGTCAATAAAGGAATTGAAGATGAGTAGAGTTGGAGTGGAGTGGAATCACGGTAATATACTGTCAAACATGCATATAAGTTACTATAAAATAGTATTGTAGGAGAAGATGCAAACATCTATGACCAGTTTTGGAATGTTAAAAGTGTTACAATCCCTACTATTATGCTTGAAGGGTGATTATAAATAAAGTGGCTACAAGAGAAAATTTAGGCCATAGAAGGGTGATAATTGGGAGTTCAACTTACATTTTATGTGGATGGTGCGAAGAAACATTAAATCATTTGTTCTTTAGCTGTAAATTTTAAAGAAAAGTGTCAATATGTGTGACATATGGTTGTGCCTAAGCTTTATACATCATCATGCTCCACAACAACACCTTTTGCAGTTCAGTTTATTACAATTGAATAATAAAGGAAATAAGATGTGGAGTTGTATGTGAATAGCAATTACTTGAACAATATGGAACCATAGAGATATTTTTTATTATAAGGTATAGGATGTAGAGGAATGAAAGGTTTAGGCATAGGTAACATATAAAATCCCAAAAGCAAACTTGAAATATTCTAATTGCTATATGAGCCTAGTAACATGTTTGGGGTTTCTATAACGGTGAACAATAAATGTAAGCACGAAACAAATAGGATGGGAGGGGGTTCAACTCAAACATGGTAAATTATATGCAAAGAATATGCAAAGAATATATAAAGGTTTAGGGAAAAGACTACTTAGAAAATGATTAGGAGTATGCTAAGTATAGAGACTAGAAAATGTGTTAGGGATTGTGTTTATTACAATTGTGCTCAATGTATGCAGATGTTTTGTTAGTATTATGGTGCTTGATTTAGTCCTACATCGCTTAGAATTGTGAGATGTGGTTCTCTATTTTGCTATATAAGACACCCTATGTAAAGTTTGAGATACACCAAAAATAAATAAAAGTACTTTCTAGTGTAGTCGTGGACGTAGACATACACATTGTACGTTGAACCACGTTAAATTCTTCGTGTCGTTTATTTTTCTCTCATTTATTCCTTCCTTTATTGCCTTGTTCCTAATAATTGGTATCAATAGCCATTTTTCTTGGTATGCTTTGTGGTTGCACATTGTCTGATCTTCCACATCAGAAAAGATTTGGTTTCTTTTTCTTCTTGGAAATCTCAATTTAGAGAAGTAGTGGGGGGGTTTTGTCAAAAGCATCAGGAGCTTTCGTCAAAGTAACAGGAGCTTTCTTCAAAGCAGCAAGAGCAATGGCATTGGAAGAAGGGAATGTGAGGATTGAGAAGTATGATGGCAATTACTTCGGGTTTTGAAAGATGCAAATAGAGGACTACTTGTATAAGAAGAAGTTGTAGTTACCCTTAAAAGGGTAGAAGCCAACCGACATGGCACAATCAAAATGGGAGTTGTTAGATCAGCACACACTCGGTGTGATCTGGTTGACATTAGCCAAGAATGTTGTGTTCAACATCATGAACGAGAAAACAACTATAGATTTGATGCAAGCATTGTCGAATATGTATGAAAAGCCATTTGCAGCCAATAAAATGTATTTGATTCGCAGGCTAGTCAACTTAGAAATGAGTGAAGGTAACTTGGTTATTAATCATATTAGTGAATTTAATACAATTATTGTGCAGTTGACATCAGTGCAGATAACATTTGATGATATACAAAAAACCAATCCATGAAAGACAAAGCAGTGGAAGGTTTTAAGGTGGCAAAGAGGAACAAGATGATGTCAGTACTTCAAACGATATGTAATTCCTTATCTAGTGATAATATTCAAAAAGGCAATAGTTTGTTTTGGTCAAATAGGGATATGGGGAGTAATGAGTTTGTTAAGCTTTAGGAGTTGGCTAAAGAATTAGGAGTAAGGTTTTTTAGAGATAAGGAGAAAATAATAAAGGAACTAGATGAGATAGAGGCAAGGGATAGGAATATGGCGGGAGGCAAAAATTACGGGGGGAGAAATGACTCTAATCAAAATAATTAGCATTAGTATCAAATGGTTAAGTGCGAGATTCAAATGGAGGTACCTAAAAGAAATCCTAGAAAAAGAAGGAATTGATATGATGTGCATTCAGGAAACTAAGTTACAAAAATTACAAAAGAGTGACTGCTATAATCTACAGGGGGACAATAATATTGAATGGGTAAATTTAGAGGTAAATGGTAATTCAGGGGGGATTTTAACTAGGTGGCTTAAGGTCAGTTTTAGGTGTGAATGCCAAGTTGTGGGGAAGGGATTCATTGGGGTGTTTGGTAAGTATAGTAGGAATACTAATTGTTCATGTCCTTGTGGCTACGGCTAATGTATACTCGTCATGTGAAATCAATGACAAAGAAGCCCTTTCAGAGAACTTAAACAAAATAAAGTCTACAGAAGAGTGTAAACAATGGTGTATTTTAGGAAGACAAGTGTCTTACCATTATGCATTAGTCTTAAAATCTACATCTATCATTAAGGCCTTAAGCCTTTCAAAATCGCTACATATATTGAACTTCGACCCTTGACTTGAAGAGGTGGTAAAATGCTCATGGAATTCGTATATTGGAAGAGGAAATGCTATGGTAGTCCATAAAGAGAAATTGAAAAAGTTGAAAGTTGAAACATGACTTGAGATCTTAGAACAAGGAGGTCTTTGGATAATAGGAACTGAAAAACACAATATAATTAAGGAGTTAGAAGAGTTGGATAACATGGATGAAGTCAATAATCTAGATGAGGCAAATAAGCTAAAAGGCATAATACTAATGAGTGAATTAAAAGAGCCTAGTGTAAAGGAATGCTCAATTTTGAATCAAAATGATCAAGTCAAATGGCAAGAACATAGGGATACAAATTCAAAGTGTTTTCATTCTAGGATAAGGTGGGGAAAAATCAAGAATGAGCTGAAAGGGATGGAAATGGATGACAAGATGACAGAGGATCTAATTAGGGTAAGATAGAAGGTTAAGCATACCTTTGAAAAAAGATTTACCACGCCTAAGAACTATTGTCTCAACCTTCAAGATGTTGCGTTCCCAAATATAAGTGATAATGATAATATCTTTTTGCTAATGGAAATAGAAGATAAGAAAATTGAGGAAGTAATAAACCAATGTGGGGGAACTAAGAGTTCGAGTTCAGATGGATTAAAATTTTCTTCATAAAAAATAATAGGGATATCTAAAAGAATGAAGTATATGAAGTAGTCAAATGATTTTACAACATGGGGAAAATAACAAAAGAATGTAACTCTTTAATCCTAACACTCGTGCCCAAAATACAAAATCTACTAGGCTTGGAAGATTATATACCAATATTTCTAGTTAAGTGTATATATAAGATAATTTCAAAAATTCTTGGAAATAGATTGAAGTGTGTGCTACCATACATTACTGTTAGTCAATGTTTATCAAAGGGAGAGTTATATTGGATACATCCTGGTTCCAAATGAGACAATGGATGAGTGTAAGATAAAAAAGAAGATAATGGTAAGAGTCAAGGTGGATTTTGAAAAAGCCTATGATTCAGTGAGTTTGAATTTCTTATACTATATGTTAGGAAGGTAAGGTTTTGCGATAAATGGGTTGATTGGATCAAAGAGTGCGTGGAATTATCTTTAATGTAAGTTTTGGTTAATTGATGCCCAACCAAGGAGTTTGTCCCAACAAAGGGCTTGAGACAAGGGGATCATTTGGCACCTTTCTTATTCCTTTTAGTAATTGAGGGCCTAGTAGGGCTAGTTAGAGAAGTAATGAAGAATAATTTGTATTGTGGTGAAACAAAGTTGGGGTTATTATAGGCGAAACAAAGTTGGGGTTATTATAGTTTTCAGGCAACACTCTCTTCATGAGAAGTGCTAGTGTTGAAAATATATTGGTCATAAAAGCTACATTAAGAAGTTTTGAAATGGTGTCCATACTTAAGGTGAATTTCTCAAAAACTAAGGTGGGTGGATTGGCACTAAATATGGCATTCATTTAAAAAGCCTCAAGGATACTAAATTCTAAACATATGAATATACCATTTGAGTACCTAGGCATGCCTATAGGGGGGATACAAGGATACAACAATTCTAGCAACCTATCATATCTTGAGTGAGAAACATTTTATCTAAGTGGAAGGGCAAATTGTTATTTTATGTTGGTAGAGTATGCCTCATAAAATCGGTAATCTCTTATCTACCACTATATTTCCTATTGTTTTTCAAAGCGCCAAAAATACTATGTAATGAACTCATAAAAATACAAAGAAAATTTCTTTGGAATTTGGGCTTTGAAGAGAGGAAGATAGCTTTGATTAGGTGGGACAACTTATGTAAACCTAAGGAAGAAGAGGGACTGGGCATAAGAGATATTGAAAACTTTAACATAGCCCTATTAACTAAATGGAAGTGGATTATAGGAACGGAGGACCAGGGAGTTTGGAAAGAGGTATTGGAATCAAAGTATGGGTCTTGGAGAAACTTGTGTTAAAATAACATATCTACGAAACATTTTTGGTGATGGAAAGACTTATGTAGAGACTGTGGAAGCTCGGACCAAGGTACATGGTTCGATAAGTACACGGTATGGAGAGTAAGGGATGTAACAAAGTAAAGTTTTGGGAGGATAGATGGGTAGGGGATGAACCACTAAGTTGTAGGTTTCCTAGGCTTTATATGATTACCAACTATAAAGAGAGAACTATAGGGGAGGTTGAGAGTTGGGATGAAAGTATCTGAAAGTGGAATCTAATACAGAGGAAAACCAAATTGAAATGGGAAACACCTCGGGAGATATAGTCCCTCTAATCTATAAATAGCCAAAGTTTTAAGAAACAAAGCTCAGATATTCCTATGGGAATCACCGACGGGGATGAGTGTAGTGTATTTAAAATGCTATGGAACATTAAGGTAATTTTGAAGGCTTACTAAGTAAGATGGAGAATACTATTAGATAGGTTGCCAAAAAAGGATAAATTACTTGTACGAGGGATCTAGCTACAAAATAATTTGTGTTAGCTTTGCTTAGATTGTGAAGAGAGTGTGTCACACCTATTCTTTTCTTGTAGGGTATCTCAAAGAGTGTTGAACATGTACGATACATGGGTGGGGAGTGTCTTTGGTGCATCATAATCAAGCTAAGGTCAATTGTCAACACTTCTACCTCCTTAACCCTAATAGTAAGAAAAATCTCATATGGAGAGGCATGTGGTTAACAATCATCAGGGAAGTTGGGAAACATATAAATGGGGTATCTTTTAGGCAAAGGAAGGTACACCTGAAAGGAATTTTCTATTTAGCTCAGGTGAAGGCATGGACTTGGATGAAATGTAAGATTCTGAAAGTTAAATTATCCTATAGTGAATCGTATGTGTGCCATTTTATGTGCTCAAAATCCTTGTGAATTGGTAATCTTTGTAAGCTATAAGTGTTTCAAGAGTTCAAAACACCTTCATCTAAATGAGGAAGGGAATGTGGCAGAAGGACCAAAGTTATGAAGTCAACATGAAGAACTTAAAAGACAAACTTTTGCCACTATGAAGGGTGTATATATAATACCACAACTTTGGTTTTGTTTGAGAACCATGTCTTTTATCTTGTGGTATTGTAGGCTATTATTTTGGTTAAATGTTCTATGCAAGCAAAGAAGTATATAACCATGGAGAGACATATATGTTATGCTTGTCATGGTGTGAACCTTTAGTTGTAGTTGCTTCTGGTTTTGGGTTCTAAACATCTCTTTTGTAGAGGGCCAATTTATAATTTTGTAAAAGGGTTAAAGAATCACACAAGGGCTATGCTATATCTATTTATTTAATCTTTTCTGATAAAAAAATGCAAATGAACACACTTATTTCAAGTAAAATCATGATAATAATGATAATACAATCATTTGTTTTATGATTCTAATTAGTATGTTATGATTACTATCCGACAAAAACAGTTGTTGATAATAATTTAAATAATATGAAACTCGATCCTCTTCAATGGTGTATCTATGTTTGCCACATATCATACATTGACACATGTATGACACTTGTACAATACTTATTGATCAAATACTCAATTTAAATATTTTGTTTTAAGTCTCTCAGATTCTAATACGATTAACTATGAGAAAACATTAATAAGAATAAAATGATGTTTGGAAATGTATAAACTAATTGTACAAGTTTCCATTAAAAAAATAGCAGTAGATCCTAATAAATTATATTTTGATTTTATAAGTATTATTAGAAACATTTTTATTTATTCTCCTATATCATATCGTTATATTTTTTTCCACGTTTTTAATCTTTAAATGAATCGCGACTATATAGTGTCTTTCTTAATAATCATAATCATGAAAAAAATGGAAGATTTTAAGTGAATTAGATTTTTTCATTTTTCAAATTTTTAATAGAGGTTTAATTATGCCTTTGGTCCCCATTTTGGACTCGAAATCTCAAAATGGTACCTGTATTTTTGGAAATCTCAAAATGGCCCCCTTTTAAGTTTAAAAGTCTCAGTTTTGCCCTTTCCGTCAAGTCTGGGCAAACGGCGTTAGTGGTTGCTGAGGTGGCTTTCTGTTACTGAAACGTGTCTAACTCTTCTTTTATCACTTTTAAAAATTTTCAGACTTCTTCCATTTGACACGTTTCAATAACAGAAAGCCACCTCAGCAACCACTAACACCGTTTGCCCAGACTTGACGGAAAGGGCAAAACTGAGACTTTTAAACTTAAAAGGGGACCATTTTGAGATTTCCAAAAATACAGGTACCATTTTGAGATTTCGAGTCCAAAATGGGGACCAAAGGCATAATTAAACCTTTAATATATGAATTAGACTAACTTTATATTTTGAGACGGTATGTTTAGATGGAATGCAACATGATTCTTAATTGTTAATGCCATTATAATAATAAGTAGCCCAAGGCAAGAATGGAATATTGGTGGTGGGATCCATAGGGATAATAGGGTTGAATTAATTTTCTAGCAATGGGAATTTTGTAATCTAGAAGGAAGATACGAGGTAAAATTATATCAAAGATGTGGGGGAATACATCGGTGTTTGTGCTTGCATGGAGAAATTTAAGAAAGTAATTCATCTATTTGAAATTTTTTCAAGAAAAATATATGTTTGGATGAGGAAATTAAAATAAAATTAAAATTGAAAAATTTTAAGAAGGTATTTTATAAATAACTAAATAGTAAAATTTGAAATTCACTCGAAAAAGAAGAAAATTGAAATTTTATAAGTTGTGAAATTGTTATTTGGTTAGAACAAAAAAAGTTCACAAGCCGAAAAAGTCGTGTTAGATCGAACAGAAGATCAACTCGAGTGAATTTGGATCGAAGGTCGAGTTGATCATGACATTGCCAAGGCTAACCCAAGTCGAGTCGAGCCAGGATGACAGTGGCCCGAACCGAAGGTCAAGTCGAGTTGAGGCAGCTTGAAGGTTGAGTCATGCTGAGTCAAAGGTAGAGTCAGATCGGGTTGACTGAAATTCGAGTCGGGTCAACTTGGTCTGAAGGTCGAATCAAGCCGAAAGTCGACTTAAATAAAATGTTAAGGAGTCCAAATCGAACTGGACCAAAGGTTGAAGGTCAAATCGACTTGCTCAGGCGGAAGGCCGAACAGAGCCTGATCGGAACAAACCGAGTCGCATCGAGTCGAAGGTTGAATTGGCTCAAACTTGGCTTAACGTAGAGTCAAGCTAGCTAGGTCTAAAGTCGAGCCTATCTGGCTTGGATTGATGGTCAAGTCGAATCGAAAGTAGCTAGGTTGCACTAATGTCGAACCGATCCAGTGAGGACCAAAGGTTGACTCGGCCTCGGCCAAACCAGAGGTGGAGTTGGGCCAAAGATCGACTTGAACCAAAAGTTAAGACGAGTCGTACACAATTAAAGGTCGGGTTAAGTTAAGTTAGACTCAAATAAAAATTAAATTCTTTTATCCAAACAAAAAAATTAAAATATAAAATATTTTAATTACTTCATCCAAACCAATTATTTAATAAATAAAGAAAATTCAATTGCAATTAATTTAATTACTAGATATTTTAATTTCTTAGAATTGTTGAAATTCCTCGTCAAAATAAAGATACTATGTCAAACTAGGTGAGGGATGTATAAAAATAGATATTTTATATCAATGGGAACAAGTGTATTTGTAGTGTGTGGTGTTGCCTAAAGTTCGAACATTATATATTTAAATTACTTTTGTATGAAAAATGTAAGCTAATACATTCAATCAAGCCTAAATTGTTTAAATAACGAAAGAATATGAGATATAAGGTTAATCTCGTAGTAAAATTAGGAGGAAGATGTAATAAATTAATGTTACCAATAAAAAAGAAATAAAAAAACATAAATTAGGGTTTGAAATAGAACTCACATAGGTTTACCTCCTGCAGCTACCCACTTAGGTAGAGGTCCAGTAAGTTGGTTTCCAGTGAAATATCTAAGAAACAACGTTAAAAAAGTCAATTATGTACTAGTCAAATGCTAAGCTAATCATTATTATTCTCACCATCTTTCTTTTCTTCTTTTTCATAAAATCATAATAATATTTTGCACCATATAAAAAAATGCCTCTAACACATTATAGAGGAGAGGAAAAGGGTAATCAAATTCTGCACTGTTAATTTTTGTGTGACTTCAATTGGCTATCAATTTGAATTTACTAACTGGATGGTATTACCATATAAGAAATATATAAATTTGGAGGGATTTCTTTTAACAGAAAAAAAAAATGGAATAAACTTACAAAAAACTTATACATCATTGAGTATCATGAAAAATATCCATATATTAACCCCGAAATTTGGATCTATATCCTTATTGGCAAATTAAATATACATTTAAACTAAGAACATAGTAAAACTGAATAGATAAAACATACTAGCTAATTACACAAATGCCAAACCAACGAAACAAAATACATTTGAAGTAATGTCATCCAATAAATTTCAATTTTGCTCATGAAATTCTATTTCAATTTTTTTTCATTTTTGTTTTTCAGTCCCAAAAATAGTTCATATAGTACTTTAAACAGTAAAATAAAGTTTTTAGATAATGTTTTACGGAAAATAATATATTTAAAAAAGATTAAAAAAAATTAAGAATCATAAGAAAATATATAACCATTACAAAAAATATATTTAACCCTATAGAATAAATAAAAAAATATTTTTCCACACCAAATATTGACTAATAAAATTAACTTACACGTGTGACAGTTTTGATAGGTTTCCAATGTTCTCTGGAATATTTCCGCGTAATTTGTTAAAGCTTAGGTCTCTGAAAGAAATATCACCCAAAACAACTTATGAAATTTTTACAGTAGAAATAATAAAACATTATAGTGAACATTAAGATAGTTGAGGAATATAATAAGTCAATAAAATCTGCTGAAAAATTAAATAAGCTATTCTCGGAGCTAACTTAACTATTTCTTTTCAATTACTTTGATAAGTAAGTTTTCAGATAGAGTATTTCAAATAAATAGCTCATATTTTAACATATAAATTAATACTAGAAAATTGCATGGAAGAGTTCATATTGGAAATAGATTGCATGAATAAACACTCACAAGGTTTGCATAGTAGTGTCAATGCCTTTCATGTACCCAAGATATGAAGGTAATTCGTCATTAATTTGGCAGTTCCTTAGTATCCTACGAACCAATATCAAATTTTGTGATTTTTGCAACGAAAATAGGTTAACACTCAATTTTTCATTTAAATGGGTGTAGACCTTATAAATGAATCTCACATGGCAACGAAAAAAATGATAATATTAATAATAATGAAAGCAATTAATTAACTCACAGTGTCTTCAAATTTGTCATATTATTAATTTGTGGGAAAGTAGAATCTGATCCATTAATCAAGTCAGTAATTCTCCTGCATTAAATATTTTTGATGGAGATAAGAAAATGGTTTAAAATTAAATCATGATTACTTATGAAACATTATACTTACAAGTCATATAAGTTGTGCAGCAATGAAATTTGAGAAGGAATTGGCCCACTTAAACCACTACCTTGAATTTCTCTGTACAATAAAAATACAGTTCAACAAAAAGTAATAGAAAAAAAAAAGAAGAAAAAGCATTACATCTTAGTTGAAACATTGTTCTCACAATATTTCAAGATTTGTCCATCTTTGAATAAAACTGGGTATGCTTCCTGAGAAGTTATTGTCATTAAGACGACTGCATGTAAACAATGGAAAGTACGATTCAAATAAAATTCAAAGTACCGAAAAAAAGACAACAAAATTCAAATAAATAATGACAATAAAATGGGAAACTTACAGTTCTCTCAATAATGTAAGTTTAGCCAAAGTTTCGGGAAGTTCTCCGGTAAAATTGTTGGAGGTAAGATGCCTATATGTACAGTAAAATTTAATATAAAAATATTAAAAAATTTGTTCATAAATTAGTATTCAAGGTAAGTAAAAAATTGGGAAGGAGATATTTTTGGATGATTATTTATATTTTTTATGAGAAATATGTTAAGAATAATATTTATTGTAATTTTTATATTAGTTAATCATATACAACATTATGTATAAAAATTGTAAACATAATGAAAATTTGTTTTAGCCCTCCCCGTAGGGATAATGCATGGCTTACAATCTTTGAAGGTGAGAAAGGTTCCCAAGTTCCGGTGTAATATTTCCAGTGAATTGATTAAATTCCAGCACCCTGTTAAGTAGTAGTAAGTTACAATGAACAATAAAAATTCAAAAATCGAAAAGGAAAATTTTATGATCTATGCTTGATAGTAAAAAACTCACAAACTTTCGAGGGTTGTGATGTTTCCTATCTCTTTTGGGATGGGACCAGTAAGTCGATTTCCAAGAAGAGAACTACCATGAAAATGGAAGACATGAATTAGATAAATGTTCTCATAAGTGAGTACGACATATATAAATTATATATAAAAAAATACAACGAAAAAAAGTAAAGAAACAAAGATAAAAGATAGAAAAGTGCATAAAACAAAATATATAAATTATACACTAAAATGTAAAAAGCAAAAGTAGAACAAAGAAGAAAAGTAGAGAAAAAAATTACATAATACGAAGTTTGGAGGAGCCCCAGGCAATAGGTATTGTCCCATTAAGATAATTGCGAGTGAGGTCACTGTCAAAATAAAGAAAATCAAAAGGTTGGTGACACATATCCATACACAATTGGGCAAAACTAATAGTAGAGTGAATGAAGCAAATTTATTGTTCTTAAAAAGAATTGATTGTTACGTACATTTCTTCAAGGTGAGGTAGCCCTGTCAATTCAGATGGGAGCGTGCCAGTAAGATTTTGTGCTTTCAGCGTTCTACAATTATTTATGCAACATAAAAAAATGAAAATAATTAGAAATATTATAAAAAATGACTTCTTTTTTTCATCAAGGGTGATCATATTCCGTTTTTTTTTTTTCTTTTAAATCCAAGTTAAACATTACCATGCACAAAACATTCATCACACAAAAAATATTTTTAAAAAAACAAAAAACATGGAAGCCAAATCAAAACTGAGAACAATGAATATATAGCAAATTTCTTGTAAAAGAAGTTAAACAACTATAAACATTAGAAGATTATATCTATTATGAAAAAAAAAAATCAAGAACAATTCTAAATGGCATAATATTATATCATTTGAATTTTATTTTTTAATTCTAGAAAAAAGTCAACTTAAATCAACAATGACTTTCCTTTATAAAAATATGAAAATAAATAAGTTTTAATTTTTTATATATTTTCGAGTATTTTCTACATTTCTTTTAAGAGATCATGGAACAATTTGAAAATTAGAAAAAGATTTATAGAAGGTCGTGTCAAGTCAATCATGATTGTAGTTGGTCCTAGTGGTTGAAGTGAGTATGCCAAGACTAAAGATCCAAGTGATGGTCTGGGCTGAGGATTGAGCAAAGTTGTTTGGACCTAAGTTCTAGCTAAGTCACTTAGGTTGCAAATTTGAAGGTCAAGATGAGTACACCTAGACCAAAGGTCAATTTTAGTCAACCTAAATCGAAGGTTGAGCTGAGTCGGTCTGAACTGAAAGTAAATTTGATTTTGTCTGAGTTGGAGGTTAAGCCAGGTCTGTCTAGGACAAAAGTTGACCAAAGATCAGACTAAGTCAACCTTAGTTGAAAGTCGTGTCAATTTGAGCCCAACCAAATGTCAAATTGAGTGAACCTTAGCCAAAGGTCCAACTGAGTCGAGGGCTTAAGGTCAATCGAGGTGGATAAGGTTGAAAAATCAAACTGATATAAAGTTGGGGATGAGACATCCCCGATAAAGACTAAGTAGAGTTGGCTTAAGCCAAAGGTTGAATAAAGTCTATCCTAACTAAAAGTTGAGTCTAATGGGTCTTGGCTGAAAGCCTAGCCAAATGGAACTTTGTTGAAGGCCTAGTCGAGTGTAGGGCTAGGGTTGGGCAAAAATAACCTAACTACACTGAATTATAGTTAATTGAACTGTATTAAACTAGAACTAACTGAACTATTAATAGGAAAAATAAACTATACTATTTATTAGTTTAAGTTTTGAAAAACTGAACTCATAACAGTTAATTACTCTCATAAGTGCACTGAACTCTTCCTTCATTTTTTTTAGTATTGTAAGTGGAACTGATTTCTATTACCCACAACAGCCCAATGGTCGTGTAACACATGCTTTAGCATAAACTGAATATTTTTTTTTACAATATTATCCAAATTTATTTTTCATATACCTAACCAATCCACCGTCTAAATTACAATGGATTATTTACCACCCGAATTTAGCTATTTTGTTCTTTTCCATCAATTTAGAATTTGGTTTGGTATATGTGAATTTTAAATGGATTTTTCTTTTTTCTAGTTTAATATTATTAAATTTTAATTTTCATATTTTGTAAGAATAATACTTTTTATTTTTAAAGAAATTGATATTTGGAAATAGTAATATTCTTTCACAAATTGATTTTGATTAATACATTATTTTACGTATATTTAATTTATTGTGTTGATGTTTTAATCGATTAATTAAGTTGTCAAGGAATAGAATAATTATAGAAGAATATAAATATGAGTATACTCTAACTATAAATAAATGAATTCAACAACAATAATAATATGCAAGTAATAGTAATATATTTTTAAAAGGATGTTTATAAAATAATTACCGCTGTTAGCGAGAATTCAAATTTATTTACAAAGTAAATATAATAAAATTAAATTTTATTTATATAAAATTAATAATACACTTACAAATATATAAATATGATATATTTAGAAACAAAATTGTAAATATATTATGTTTTTAAGAAAAAATGTAAAAATATAAATTTAAGTCATATTTTTATATTTAGCTTTCGATTTAATTAAGGTAAAAAATAGTGCATTTTAGTACAAAATTAGTACAATTCAATTCAAATTCAAAAATAGTACGGTTCGGATAAAAAATAGTGTAGTTCAATTCAAAATTAGTGCAATTTAATTCAAAAAAGGTTAAAAAATAGTACAATTTAATTCAAAAAAGGTTAAAAAATAGTGCAATTTAATTCAAAAGTAGTGCATTGCAGTTCAAAAATAATGCAATTCAGTTCAAAAATAGTACATTTTGGAAAATAGTTCTGTTTATAGCAGTCGAATTCAGTTTATATTATACGTAAACCAATTATAATTTATAAAAAATATAATTTTAGTTTTTTGTCTTATAAATATTTTACAAGAAAATTATTTACACATATCATTTTTTTAACCTTTCCGATAATTTGTTATGGTAGCTTGAATATATATATATATATATATATATATATATCATTGCAAATTAGTTAGTCCCTTCTTTATATCTCACCTTTGTTCCATAAAAACAGATAGGACTGTTACTAAAATCTTTTATATTAAGTGATTTTTTTTTTGTAAACCTTTAAAAATAATTTGTAATAGAAAACTTTTTTATCAATTTTTATAATAATTTTAATTGATAAATAATTTTTTTTAGATAGTTATATTTTATAAAATTTGTAAATATTTTTTATAAAATTTTTGTGAAAAATATTTTATATAAAATATTTCATAAAGAAATGGGTAACAATTTCTTACGATTTTTTTTTATAACAACAGATGAAAAAAATTTTAAAACAAAATTTACAAAAAATATAAATTCTTTTAGTAATTCATAATTTAATTCACATAACATTTGTAGTGTAATAAGTTTGGTCTATCTCGTATAACTATAGTTTTAAATCTCTCTGGATAAATTTAGAAAAGTGGAAAAAAAAAATAGTGTTTTTTAATCTTTTTAGATTCAAATTTGATTATTTTACAAAAAGAAATAAGAATTTACTACAATGATTAGAAATGAAAGAGTAATAGAAGACTAATTTATTATTAACTACACAAGGAAAGAGATTTATAGCAAAAATATATTAAAGTAAACTATAAAAGAAAATCTAATAAATAAATAAATAAATAAATAAAATATTTAATAATATTCCGATACAAACAATGCTGTACAATAATAAAAATTAAAAACATTTAAATAATGTGGACAACGGCGGACCTACTCGATGAGAGGAGAGTCACGGCTCCCCAAAAATTTTGAAATTTATTTTTTATATATATTTATTTATTTTTTTAAATTATATTTATATATTATTTATATTAAGTTTATATTATGAAAAATTATAATAAAAGATAAAATAAAAAGTTTAATGGAGATATTAATTTATAAAAGATATTAGAATTTTTTTTCTATCTATAAGAACTTTCCATAATGTAAATTATTATGAAAATGTGTGAAAAGAAATAAATACAAAGAAATAGATTAGAAAATAGAGATTGAGGAACACATAGATTGAGATTGAAGTATACATTCTCGGATGATCTCTCACATATCAAGGTTAGTATCTTATTATAATTTATATATGTTAAATTTACGATTCTTTTTAGGATGTTTCTCCCAAATTAAGTTTATTCCAAATGAGTATAAACCCTAATTTTGATTTTAGAGATTGTTTGATGAGATTTGTATGAACCTTAATTATAATTTTTTCCAAATTATTATAACCCTTAATTATGAAATTTAGGGATTTTATGTTTTCAACTACCTATGGTAAATTTTTTTAGTTTTGAATTTATATAGTGTTGCTTATTTAATTAAAGTTATGTGAATTTTGTTATGTTTTTCATTGTGATAATTGTGATTTGTGAATACAAATTTTCTTTTTCTAAATATGTGAGAGGTGATAAATTTATATTAGAAAGATTATGATAAAGAGTAAAAGAATTGGTTTTTTGTTGGAAAGGGGAAGGTTTGTAATAAAAATGAAAAAAAAAGCATCTACATTAACTAAACTTAAGAAATTTCAAGAGAACCAAGAATTCAAGATAATAAAAAACAAATATCTAAATTTTCTAGGGTTACATATAATGAATTTAATAATTCATTAGAACACGATCCGGAAAAATATCCTCACATTTGACAATGGCCACCAAATCAAATTGATGAGGTACGAAGGGCTTATCAAAATGGTATTCATGGTTTATATCACGATATAATAGCATGATATAATAACGAATGATAGTCATATTTTTTTGAATTCTACTATTATGTGTGCTTGTTTTAAGCTGAAGAAATGAAGAGAAAAAAAAATTTAACTAAAAAAAATTATATGTAACAAATTTAATTTGATGCCTCTAAATTTTTTGTCCAAGTTCCGCCGGATGGGAGTGGTCAGTAGGACCATCAGACTCAAATATCCCATCTTTCCTATCACTATGCATACAGAAGACTTTTGGGACTGAATTGAGCACCATTCTTTACTATATTAACTGGAGAATACCAAAACTAATCTACCCTTAATTACAGTTATAGATTACACGGAGCTATAAAATAAAAGTCGGTTTGAAAGAATGATGAGAGAAATTATAGTTTTATTCCTATTATGTAGCAAAAACAGTCTTCTTCTTAATAAGAGTAAACCAAGATGAACTCCAATTGAAAGACCACAAGTGTTGATAGAAACTCATTCACCTATGAGTCTTACTCAGTTTACAAAATGAGCTTCGGAAGAAGGGTTGAGTTCAACTTTTTTAGACCAAAAGTTATATCCAGTCTAACATGTGTTGGTCCAAAAGTAATTATAATTTTCTTTAAAAAATAAACTTGAAATGTTCAGAGGAATGGGAATACCTTAAATAAAGAAACTTACATTGAAACAACATGGCAGTAGGTGTCGGTGGGGATAGAACAATTGCATCTGACATAGTTGGCTTTGTCTTTCTCCATAGTTACACTCCACGGAGGTTTATTACTGCATGGATCTATGGTTGTGTCCCAATTCTTATTACCAAGGGTGTTGCCTATATCTTTCAGAGCTTCCACTGTTCATAACCAAATTTCAAGGGGCTATTATCAGCAAAGGGTTTCTTCATTATCTTCCAAACTATATTTATATATAAAAATATGGTACCTTCAGCTGGGTCAGTGGTATTTTGACCAAAGGCAAGCGATGTGAAGCATGGCAGAAGCAGTGAAAGGAAGAGAAGCTGAGAGGGAGTCATCTTCTTCATGCTCATTCACTACACAATTAGGAATAGTGGAAAACAAGTTCAGATGAGTTGCAAATGATCAAGTTTTAAGGTAGATAATGCATGGAGTATTTGTGTTTGCAATTTCAGAGAGAAAGTAGTTTCATTGTATTTTCGGTAATGAAAAGCAAAGTGAAGAAATTGACTTCTGAAATATTAGTAGGAGTAATCAAAGAAGACCACGTAAGATGAAGCTACTGTTGTTGTTATCTGTATTTTTGATGAGAAAAGAAAAGTGAAAATTTTAAACCATGAGAGTTCAAGCTGAGGTATTAGATACTTGGAAAAGGTCCAAAAAAAATAGAAGGGGAAAGAATTTAAATCCATTAAAAATATTTAAATCTCATCTTAAATAAATTTCTTTATGTACATTTATAAAAATATAAAAAATTATAAAATAAAACTATTTTGAGATAAATTAAATTTTTAAGAAATATACATATTTATTTTTGAAGTGTTTGTTAAGAAAAATATCTATACTCATTCAGAAAGAGTCAAAGTCTACCCAGTCGTCTAATATATTTTCCATGCAATTATTGGAGTGCATTTATTTGATGAAAGTGGCATTGGGGAATGGAAAAAGAAGATACCAAAGACTTTTCCACAAACAATCTGAGACTGTTATAGAGCAACTTTAAAACTAGGTTTGAGTCACCTTTTTCATGGATCACTGTTACACACAAGTTAGATTTTTTTACACGCTAATTAAGATTTGTACTTATAGACACACCTGCTTACTTAAGTAAACTGAACAGAGTAATAAAAGACAAAAAAAAAATATGCTGTGGAGGGATTTTTTTACACATATATAGCACAGTTTCGTTTTTTTTTTTATAAATATTACATATATAACATGATTTTGATTTGCAGGTGCGAATTCGATTTCTAGGAATCCGAATTTGAGCATGTCATAGTTCATTTTATTTTTTTTTGTCGGTCAGAATTCGGTCTCCAAAAATTCAAATTCTGATATGGATTTTTTATTTTGTTTTTTTTCATTTTTTTTAAAATAATTAAAATTAGGATATTTGAATTTTTGTTAAAGAAATAGATTTAAGTGTTATTATTTTATTTGTTTTTTCAAAAAATTGTGGAATTAGAGGTTCAAAATTATAATTTGTTTTTTTAATTTTTTTAATTAAAAAAATATATTCAAAATAAATTTCTTATTTTATATTAAGTTATTTTAGCTAATTTGGAAATATATGAAAGTAAATGCAATTTATTTATTTTTGAATTTGTTGAGTTAATTTTTTTTTTTCAAAAAATGATTTAGTATTGTGTATTAAGTTATTTTAGATATTATTTGGAAAAATATGAAAGTAAATGTAATTAAATTTTTTATTGAATTTCTTGAATTAAGAAAATAATTTAAAAATAGATTTAGTATTGCATATTAAGTTATTTTAGGTGTAATGTGGAAATATAAAAGTCAATTTAATTTAAAAATAGATTTAGTATTAATTTTTTTAATAGATGTTTATAAATATTGAAATTATAGTTTTCTTTTAATTTTTGGTGATTTTTAAAAATTGTATATTAAAATGTTAAAAAAAATAATTTGATTTGGTATATTTAGTTTTTTTATATGGTAAGAATTTTTGTTGTAGTAATTTGTAATGTAGCAATGTTTTTTTAAAACAAATAAATTTCAAAATATAGATTCATTAAAAAATTGTTAAGCAATATTATTTTAAAAATAAAGGCAACGAATATTGACTATATTTATTAAACCTAAAATTATATTGAAAGCAATTGTAATTAAAAAAGTTAAAAAAGAAAGTAGAAAAAAGGTTATAAATATATTTAATAAAATATAATTATGTGCAAGAAGTGAAAAAAAAAACATTGCAAATTTGTAAAAAATAATTTTAAAATGAAAGAAATTACTAAAATAATTTAAAACCATTTCATTATTGTATTTTAATTAATTTGTTTTTGGTTTATGTAAAATAAATAACAACAAAAGATAATAATAAAAGGGAATAAGTATGTTTTTCGTCCCTGTACTTTCATACGAAAATGGAATTGGTCGCTCTTTAATTAGAACTTCGTACAAAAAATATCTTTATACTTTTAAAATGTTTGGAATCCATCCTCCATCTCAGACGATGTTAAGTGATTGATAATGTGTCTAACGGAGTTGGTAATGTGGATATAAGTAAATGACACATGTTAATTAAAATTTAAAATACTAAATAACTTAAAAATCAAATAATTTTTTAATTAAAGTTTAAAATAAGAACAACCTCTTAAAAATTGGACGTGTTTTATGTTTGCCATAGAAAACCCCATTTCATGAGCCAAGTTGCATTTAGCGTCTTTTTTTTCGATTAATGGTTTTCGAGCAACCAAATCATCAATGTAACTGAAGTTACAGTGCGAAATGAAGATTGGTTCGTGAGCGTGACTGCAAGTTCGAAATGAAAGGTGTGTTCGAGGTGGTGTGATTGCAAAGCTTAGGGTTTTTCACTTACGACAACAAAGGTATGGTTTTATGGGTTTTCTTAATTTTGAAAGAAGAATTATGCAGATTATTGTTATTATTTGAGTTAATGTTCACATTATTGTTTCATTTGCATTTTCATGGTGATGTGCGAAATCGAAAATTAGGGATTTATTTTTCTGATTCATGTATTTTGGGTTCTTTTTTGCTGAATTGGTCCAGGGGTTTGAAATGGGGGTTAAAGTAAGGTTTTGAAATTGTATAGAAATGGGCTTCTTTGTAATATTTCATCATATGGGTATTCCACGAAAATGTTGGTGCAAACATGCATTTAGCTTTTATCTCAAATGTGATGTCTTGATGAATAATCTGTTAGAATCCTTTAATAGCACCATATTATTAGCTAGAGACAAACCTATCATAATAATGATGGAGTGGATAAGAACTTATTTGATGAGTAGATTTGCAAAGTTAAGAGAAGAATTAGATAAATATCCTGGAACTGTAATGCCCAAACCTATAAAAAGATTAGATAGGGAAATTGAAAGGAGTGGTAACTGAATAGTTGTTTGGGTTGGTGGTGATAAGTTTGAGATTACACATGGGTTTACAATGGAAAAGTTTGTAGTTGATCTTAAAGATAATTCATGTACATGTAATTTCTGGGAATTGGTTGGTATCCCATGTAGACATGTTGTGGCTGTTATTAATTATAGGTTAGAAGAGCCAGAAAATTATGTCCATAAATATTACAAGAGGGAAGCATACCAATGTACTTATGGAGAACAAATTAGCCCCATTAATGGTCAAGAATTGTGGCCTAAAACAAATTCACAACAAATATTACCTCCAACATACAAGACACCTCTTGGGAGACCAAGGAAATTAAGGAGGAGGGAGGCTGATGAAAATATGAGCCATTCAAAAAATAGTAGAAGAAATATGCAGATGAGGTGTAGTAGGTGCCACCAGTATGGTTACAATAATAGAGGATGAAAAAAGAAACCAACCACAACTTTACGGGTATACCAAATTCTTCCTACTATTGATGTTTAAATTATGTAGTTTACCTTTGCTTGGTGATTAATGCCAGTTTTTATTGCTCCAAAATAGGGGAAATCAAAGACTGGACCTTCATCGACACAACCATCTACATGTGGAAGGAGAATCAGGAAGAGCACCACCCCTATTGAACTAGTGGAGAAGAGAAATAACATATCTACCACCAACATTACAGCAAGAGTGAGGAGAGGGAGACCACCAGGCACAATGAACAATAATTTATGCTCCCAAGCAAGAACTAACAACTTTGGGTCTTGAAATTGAGGCTCCCAATCCGTGGAAAGCAACCCCTTGATTGAAACTTTTGTACTATTGTTGCATTGTGGTCCACTGCTTTTGGAGTTTTGCTTTTGGATAGTTGTATTCGACTATTAAACAATTGTCACAAGGGTTCACTTTTTGTTATCTTTTGCTTTTGGATAGTTGGATTTCAGTGTGTTAAACAATTCACATAGTTGTGGTGCACTATATTATGTCACTCTTATAGACCACTTGAAAATGATATTTAATTCACTGTATTATGTCACTGTTATAGACCATTCATTTTACAAAAGAAAATATTAAAGTAACATTAATGTGACATAAATGATTATGGCTAAAGAATTTATTCTGCATTTAAATTGAATGAATAAAATATAACTTATTCTAGCAACTTGAAAATCCAATGAATTTAATGATTTTAAAGTCCGTTCGAAATCTTGTATAATAATCCTGATTTCTAAAACACGTAATATATACCGTGCCATTACATCGAAGTTTAGTATTACATGCATAATAAAACATGCAATGTTTTGCGAGTTTGAACAGAGCATCCCGGTCCTTGACAATATTATTCGCCCAGGACATGGTGTTGTTCTAATTTCATTACATTCACAACTTAACAACATTCTTCACCTGCAAACTAGTCCAAAAAGAAACCTTCAACCTAAACTTAATTGTCAATTACAATTGCTCTTTAACACAAAAATTATACAAAATATAATTGTAAATGCCCAAGATACAACAAAACACAAGAACTTTATTTTTCCTTATTTTCTTTCTGACTCTAATTTCATCTTCAACTTTGAATTCTTCCTTACCAACTCATGATCAATTTCTCGTTAACGTCACCCATTTCGTCTTCTTCTATTTTCGGCTTCTCTTCCATTTCACATTCTGCTTCATCAGCCCATTGAAAGAAATTGTAGTGACAATCACTCTACAATGAAAACCACAACCCATAAACAAAATAGTCATAACATAATTTAATGCCAAAATTATAGTTTACTTACTTTCCAGTTCCTTCATCTCTAGAACAACTTTCCTTTGTTCTTCACGGTGTTTGCTTTGAGAAGCATTACTGTTGTCCCACAACCACATACTTTTCCTTTTCCTCTTAAGCTCGAAAACAATGTTGATGAAGTTGTACTATTTGATCCATAGCTTCTACGAACAAATGTACAACCTTCACCATGTGATTCCATCACTAAATCAACACATAAGAATAGTTTAACATTTATCCCTAAAAATTTGATACTTTCCCAGAAAAAACCATAAACAGTAAATTTGAGACTCCAAAATGCACCTTTGTTGTTGTAAATGAAAAACCCTAAGATTCGCAATCACACCACCTTGAACCCACTTTGATTTTGAACTCGCAATCACGCCCACGGACCAACCTCGAGTTCAAAATCCAGTTATAGTGACCTTGATGCTTTGGTTGCTCGAAAACCATTGATAAAAAATGCAAAATATAACATGGTTGCCATTCACTTATATTCACATCACCAACCCTAAACAATAAAATATTATTTGATTTTTAAGTTATTTAATATTTTAAATTTAAATTAACACGTGTCATTCACTTATATTCACATCACCAACTTCGTTAGACACGTCATTAATCACTTAACACTGTCTAAGATGAAGGATGGATTCCAAGCATTTTAAAAGTATAAGGATTTTTTTGTATGAAGTTCTAAAGGGGGACCAATTCCACTTTCGTATGAAAGTACATGGACGAAAAACATACTTATCCCTAATAAAAGATGTACCATTGAATTGAATGAAGGATAAATTTATTGAACACAATTAAAAGTACAACATAAAGTAAGTGGTTCGATGTAGATCATCTAAGTGTAGGGTTGTTAGGACAATTATTTCTTGTGTGTCCTTCACTTTCTTGATTGTCTTCCTTCGCTAATGTCCATCTCAATCCTAATTCTACTTTATTTAGGATGACCCCTTTCGCTCCTTTATGTGGCAGGATGAGGCCAAACCTGTGACCCTTGGTATGGTGGCCAATATTCTTCATGTCTTAACTTGCCAAACAAATTGTCATATACTTTCATGACGACATCCAACCTATAATGGGGACTTATGTACATGTTGAAGTCGTGATGTACATGTTTGCAAGCTACAATAACATGTGAATATGGTAGATAGATTTCTTGAAACTTTCCACAATCACACCACCTTTTATCTAATCGCACCACCTTTTATCTAATCTGACAAATTTTCCTACAAGACGTACTTATTTGGGATTCACCATCTCCTCCACTCTGAATCTTATGGTATTTCTATCAAATTCAACGACCTAGTGCGTGTTTGACTTAGAGTCTGCATCTTGTAGAAACTTGGTCACATATTCAGAGTACGCATGATCAACACTCACCATTACAGTTATTTGTCTGTCTCTTTTGGTGAAGTAGGTGTTGCACCTGGTGTACGTGGCCAATACTATTGAAGAAATTGGTAAATTCCTTGTCTTCTTTAGCATAAAATTTATTGCTTTAGCTAGATTTGTTGTTACGTGACCCCACCTTCTTCCTTGGTCGTATGCAAGACACCATTGCTCCCTTGGAATTTGGTCAACCCATGTTACTACTTCTGGGTGATATTCCCTAATGATGTTGTAATAGTAGTTGTAGCGTGGCTCGATCAGTGCATACGCTACAAATATAATTTTGAAAAATAGTTACTAATAATGGGAGTGAATAATTAATAGCAAAAAAAAAAATGAGAAAGACATATTTTTACATGTAATAACTTACCCATGTTGATGCGGTCCTTTTTCAGAGTTGTATTCTTGAATCTTTTTTTGTAAAATTTTATGCAATGTGTCGAATACAAAAGACTTGCACACAGTTTCTTTCAGTCAAGCCACTATTAAGTTTGTTGAATGCTACACGAATTTAATTGTGGTGGTTCGACATTAAGCATAAATTTTGTTGAGGTGTAACGTGCCTCTTAAGGCTTTTAAGGAAAAAAAATCAAGCTTCAGCCATGTCACCCTCTACTATAGCAAATGCAATGGGGAAAATGTTATTTCTCCCACCTTGTGCAACAACTACTAGAAGGGTGCTCATATACCTTCCGCAGAGGAAGATTCCGTCCACTTGCATTATTGGTTTGCAATATTGGAAGCCATCAATGCATGGTTTGAATGTCCAAAACACTCTTCGAAAGTGTTGTTGGTTTTCTAGGACCACCTCCCTATTTGTAATTGGACTGGTTTTCAACTTGTATACAAACCCAAGCAAATAAGTTTGCATGACTTGTAGTAGGCACAAAAATCAATTGTAACACTGTTTGTAGTTTCTGTACACATCTTCAATTGCTTGTTGTTTCGCCAACCATGCCTTTCTACAGGTTGTGTTATAACCCATAGAGGTCTAGATGGAAGAAATTATTATAGTAATTGGTGTGGATGGGTCTTACTTCACCATTTGTCTTACATGCTGGGAAATTATTCTTGAGCCCAAGTGCTTGTGGTCTTGTGTTATGAGTTGTGTGGCACATGTGTGCACACCTTCAACCTTTCTGATTTCCTGCACTTGGTCTCTTGTATGTAATTTTCCAAACATTTCCAAGGACACACTTGTTGTACACATTGCACCCTCAACCTTGTTGTATTTGAGTGTGTGGTATTGTAGGTGCAGTGGTTTGTTATGTGGTACCTATTTAAAGCATCTATAAATTGTTCCTTTGTTTGGAACTTCATTCCTTGGGCTAGTGTACCGACATCGTGCTCAAAGTTGTCATGCAACATTCTGTGGTGGTCAAATGTGTTTGGAAATCCTGGTGTGGGGTCTGGTTGTATTCTTCATATAATTTGAAGTGTTGTGGTGGGTTGTAGGGGACATGTGTATGATGGTGTTGTTGTTGTAAGGGATGGACATCTAAGTTTTGATCATGGTCATCAGGTTGATCAAAAAGTATTTCGTCCTCATCTTCACTAAACATGTTTAAGGACACTGTAGGTAGACCTAGAATTTCAACTTCTACAGTAGTTAGAGGAGAGAATGTTTGGGTATTGTGATTTGCGGGTGATTGAAAAATATTTAAGGTAGACAGACCGATTAGTAGTTTGGTATATGACTGTATATCATGCCTCCATTCCCTTAGATAGGTAGTGTTAAGGTCAAATGGTTCTTGTGTGGCTTTAGTGTTTGGTTATGGATGATGTGCATCAAAATGTGTTAAAGAATTTGGTTGTGAAGGTTTGGTACCTGAGTTGTGGGTGGTGCAAAGTTCAATAGATGTAACAATTGGCGTGGCATGTATCATGTTGAAAGTGCCATCTAAGTCATCGTCATCTTGAATTTGGGTGGTTGTGTATGTGACAATCTGGCCACACACTTTAGTAGGAAATTTGAAGTGTATGAATGAAACTCCATCCCTTGGATCTCTGTTTGCCTTGTCCATTATTATGCTAATAATTTTGGACAACTCGAAACCTCTATGGATGCATATCATGATTGTCTTTAGAGATGCAAATGAGACACCAGTTTGAGGGTCATTGGCAATTTCTCTATCGTTGTACACGCAAACAAACATTAATCCTTCCATTTAAGTTTGTCGTTGAACAAGACTTTCGAATTGAGTTTTAGAGTAAGGAGAAATTACAATATTGAATTTGTGAGTTTAGAATGTGATGGATGAAGGTGGTCTTTTATAATACAAATTAGAGTTATCATGTGACTTTGTATTATGTCATCATGTGACTTGCACGAGAGTTAATGTTATCATGTGACTAGCACGACCTCTTATGTACCCATGTGACTAGCACGACTTCTTGTGTACCCATGTGACAGACATGACTTCTTATGTACCCATGTGACAGGCATGACTTCTTATGTACCCATGTGACAGGCACAACTTCTTATGTTCCTATGTGATTGGTACTAGTGCCTAACATCCCAAGACTTACTGCTTGGGGTAGTGAGCCAACGCCCAACCCCCACTTTGCACATGTACTATACCTAGGCTAACCCAAATAACTACCCAGTATAAACCGCCTACGTATAGTCCTAGTATGAAAAAGAATAGACAGGTGGTTAACTAGACAACATAACACACATGATGGCCTAGGCCGCCTACTATAAAAGGATAGTGTGTAATAAAGAGCTAACTCAAAACTTAGGAAATTGCAAGCGAGGCCCCTATCGTCCACTCGCTAAAACAGAACTTGGGTTGGCCCAGACTCATCTAGAATCTGAATATTGGCTCAACACAACTAAGGTGGCCCAGCCCATAAGAAGGGACAGACGTAATTAATAACTCTATAAATACACGTGGACCCCAACAATTAAGAGGTACACTTTCATTAATTACCTAATATGAGATTTGACTTTTGAGAGCCTTTTGCAGACTTGATTGTCAGAGCCCTTTCGGTAGGTAACCCTTTAAGGGTCCAAACCGCCTACGTTAGGAGACGACGTGTACAAGTCAAGAAGAAGCCAGCTTCAGAGGTCAAGGATTGGGGTAAGGCATTACTTGTGTTCCCTAACATCCCTTATTTGTTTTCGGAGGAACAACGTAGAAACACGAAAACACATTTTTCATGAACGAGGTACCTATTTCACACATTCCAACAACCAAAAACATGTACACAAACATTCTAAACTTTCTCCCACCATATACTTACCTCTTGGAATAAAATACACATATCAAAATGCTTTTTATACTAATATCCTCATGCACAAGCATACACATCCCACATTAATTCTTAAAATCACAGAAACCATATATACACATGCTTACTTTGCCTATGAATAAACTTAGTTAAAATCCTTCACAACCTAAACCCCATTACACTATAACATTCTACACATATTTTGATCACTTCAAAAGCACTCTAACATAACATTATACCAAAAAATCATTCATCATGCATACTGCTTTACCAAACTCTATTCCTTACCTTTCAACCTTCCATTTCATATGCATATCATTCACTTATTCAACCTGGAATTAAAATCAACCCAATCATTGACATGAACTTATGATTTCTTAATATCCACAAACATTTTTTTGCACCCAAACCAATTAAATAATACGCTTTTGAACCATATTCACTTCATAAACCTTAATTGAATTGATTCAAAAGTTAAACCCGCCATGCTAATTCCAAAACAAACCATAATTTCATCGTAACAAGGAAACACCTCCAATTGCTATTACACAATGGAATTTCCCATAAGATCAAGAACAAAAAAAAAAGTCATATCATCAAACCTTCAAATTACCCAGAATATCCCACATGCCAAAAGTTGAACAATTATATTCCATACAACCGTTCACCTATACTTTTGTAACGATAAGTTCAGCCCATCAAAAAAATACCAATCAACTTACCTCCAAACACCCTGTACTTCACAAAAGATTTCCATGGCCACATATCCAACAACTTGTTATCAACTCATGGTTATTTCCAAACCATAATTAACATTCCAAAAGAATAAAACTATTCACACCCAATTCTCTACTCACAAATAAAAATACATAATAACATGATAGAAATCAATTATCTCCAACTACACCAATGATTCATCCATAAAAAAGAATTATTGAATTCAACACCTTAACCAACCACCATCAACGAATTCCTCATCCATAATAAGAACATAAAAACAAACTTTGCTTCCTTTACAATTTCATGCTTGGAAAAAATACACAATCTCCACACATAACCACAAAAACAAATAAGAACAAGTTCTCATCAACTCATCCAAGCTATCATTTGTCACATGTTCTCAAGCTATAACATGTAATCATTAACATATTACCACTAATTAATATCAAATAGTATGACATTCTCTCATAACCAACCACTATACCTTTCCTGAACAACAATGCCTCTCGAAAAAGTCCCTTCCCTTGCTTTCCATAGACTAACAAGCAACAACTCCACCCGCTTAACAAATCCTTGGGTAGGACCACTCTTGCCAAGCTCATGCCAAACACGTATATCTCAAACCCTTAACCATCAACCCATAATAAGGCTCTAACCAATTGTGGTACACTTCAGTTGTGTAAAATTATTTATTTACTTATTTAAATGATACCTCACGTCCCAAAACCCCTTTTGAATCAATAATCATTTTTTCCTGGGTCTTACACTTTGCTCCGTTACTAACGCCTTAGTCCATTGCTCACACCTTCTCCTTCTAATGTTCGGGCATTTCTCATTGTGTTGCCCACCCTATAGACATGTAGCCTCCCATTTCTACATTCCCTTGTTTGAAGCACACTACCACTTATGCATTTAAATAATTTTAATTTTTTGTCACATATAGGCTTCAGTTTCTTCCATAACTAAAGCCTATCTATGAACAATATGCTTTGGGTAAAAACCAAAGCTTAAAGCCTCCCTTTTTTACCTCACCTTGATATGTTTCGATTGGAGAACCGAAGTAGAACCCAGAAATAACTGATGTCAAATCCTTTTCTTGTTCTAGTGCTTTGGAAAGTTTGATTCATGACATCTATCTTGTGCTTCATTTAATTGACCTTTTGTTGTCTTATCTTGTCTACTTCATTTCAACCCTCATTTTCATCATATTTTAGAAAGTGGCCTCCCTAACTACATCATTCATTAGCTGACTTAAATCATCAAACATATATTTCGCTCTAATAGCTAACTTTAGAAACACATCCTCTATGTGATGACGAGGTGTTCTAAATTTTGCAGTTTCAGGTAATCTCTAATTGATTGTTCATTCTCTCTCACTCTATCCATTAATATCACAACTTTCCTATAAGGTGGTGTAACACCCTAGGCAAATATTACTTGATAAAGCAAATTTGATATAAAATGTGGAATTCAAAAACTTATATGATTCCCAAGCACTGGAAAAATTTAAAACTTATACCGCATAAAATATAAATACTCCTCAAAGGCCTTATTAAAATCCATAGTCCAAAACCAAAATAAAAGAAAATTACAAAAGGTTTGAAAATAAGTCATAAACCAATCCCTATAGTTATCCCCACTCCGTCGCTACGCATCACCATCGTCACCTGGATTCCCATTTGCTCCCGTGTGACAAGTCACACAATCATCACTAAACACAAACAAAAAGGGTGAGTTGAAAAAACCAATCATACATAAATAATGATAACTGCACTCACCCAAAACAACTTAGCCATTTTGTGATTCATAAATTCCTTTGTACCATGTCACCCCAATCTTATAACCTATATGAGAAGAATGCAGACCTAACTATGGTCTTAAGGATTCTAATGCTTCCACGAACCTGCCCACTCGTGGTCTAACTCTACGAACCTCCTCGCTCATAGTCCAACTCTATGAACTTCCCCGCTCATAGACCAACACGTGTGAACACCTAGTATGAACCTTCACGCTCATAATAGCTTCAAGTGTGAGCACGGAACATACGAAATTCCCCGCTCGTATCCCTACACAAGAGTACAACCAACACGGACCTCCCCACCCGTATTAATCATGCGTTTCAAACTTCATTATGAACCTCCCCACTCGTAATTTATTCAAGGATATCCCAGACCAAACCAATCATAACCACACATGCCAAATGCTCCACAACAAGCCCTACATTATCGCATGGCGCTGCTTAAGCACCGCCAAGCGAAGCTGTGCTCTAGGCCACTTGGTGATACCCACATGCTGCTAAACGCCATGCGCTTTAGGGATCTATTTGTTTGTAGCTATCGCCTAGCGGTACCATCCACACCACCAAGCGGTACATTAGTAAAACAAATTCTACTAGTTTAAGCACTATAGAATGATTTCTAACACACCAAGGCATCGCAGTCACACATCCAGAATACCATTTAAGTATTATTGCAGTTCAACGCGCCTCAAATTGCATCATCGCAATTCCTAACTACCAAACAAACATAATAAATCATTCATGCATTTGATATTTGGAAATATGACATCCTTTAAGCATAGCCAAGAATATACATGGAATGTGTGGATCTATATACCAGCAGAGCATGCATGTAATTATACAAACCACCACATTACCTATGATACTTCTTCATCTAATGCACCATACACAACATCAAGATTTATCAAGCCTCACAATCACATATCCTATTAGTCTATATCCCTAACTCATGCATCAAACACATCCATGTATGAATCGATACATCACGCCATCATGATATTTTTATGAGCCATAATAGTCCCCAACAACCCCAATTTCATTTTCCCACTCGGTTTTTGGACAGAAGCCTAGAAATTTCGAAAAACAACGAAGATGAAGGAAAAATTGAGGCACCCAAACAACAGTATAAACACAAAACACATTGTTCAAAGTAAACACACGTAGGGACAAATCCTCTTACCTCGATTCCTAGCTCCAATTGCAATCCTATTGATATCCTTTCCCCTCAAAAGCCTTAACCTTTGCTTCCACACCAAAAATTTATTTCCAACACTCACTCCTCTCTTTTAGGACACGACTTGTACTGATCTCTCTTGCTCTCCCTACTGCCAAAACCAATAAACCAATAGATGTTACATGACAATTCATGCACACATAGGATAATAAGTCATGCCCCACAACCAAAACATATGTGCAAAATAAAGTAACAATTAAAACATCACATTAATGGCATACATTGGACTCAAACCCAAGTCCTCTCAACATAACTAAGTACTCTCAACCACTTGACCTAGTATTATTTCTTCACATGACTTGAAAAAGTAATTCTCTTAGAGGTACTTCCAACCCACAATTATTGGTCATTAATTATTTATTATTTCTTTAAATTTCCTAGGTCTTACAGGTGGTCCATTAGTTGTTGCAACTTGTTATGGTGGTACATGTTGTTGCTGAAAACCATATGGAACATCTTATTGTTGTGAATAGTAATCGTAGTTCCTTTGAAAATCACATTGTTGATTATTTTAATATGAAAAACTATTTGCATTTTTGAAGAGGTTTTATGAAAATAAATAAGTTGAAAAGTTGTTGAGTAGACTTTCAAGAAGGAGGGACACGTCTGAATGGACAACTCAAGTACCTTCTCTTTCCTTAGAAAAAGTGTTTCCTAGCTAGTTTCACAAATTTCCTAACAAAATTCCTCGAACAAAGATTATGATAAAAAAAAATAATTTAGAAAATTAAAATAAAGAAATAAAATAAAATGTTAGGAGAAATAGAAAAAAATGTTAGTTATAAGTAGAAATAAAATAAAATAAAAACCAAAATGATAAGAATTGTGACCATGTTCCCTAGCAATGGCGCCAAATTTGAAAATGTTGTCATTGATGCAATCAAACTAACACTACTCAACTATACAAATTTAAGTATTGTCAAACTAGTAGCTAACAAATTAGAAAGGGTAAAATCAAACTTAAGTCGTCTCCAAACGAACACAAAATTAATTTTAAACAAATTAGTTCTTATAAAATCAATACAAAAGGATTAGTCAAATAATAGAAAAATAATACAAGAAGATAAAGATAAAATAATAAATAAAAGATTAGATAAAAAAAATAAATGAAAGAAAGAAATAAAATTGGAAAATATAAAAAAAAAGATAAAAATAATAATAAAGAAAATACGTTGATTCTATTGGTTTTTGAAAATAGAATTCGTCATTGATTATCTAAAGATTATTATTCAATTCACTGTTGTTTTAGATTTCAAATCAATTAATGTAAAGTGTCATTTAATTTGTTGACATTCTCACTAACCAAAGTTATATTTCAAATAAAAGTGAGAACATTTTAGATTAGTCATAGCACAATCAACCAAAGTACAATCTCAATTAAATTCTACTACTTATCTATAACAACTTCAGTATTGTTAAGTGATTAGTCAACAAAATAGTAAGGGTAAAGTAACCCAAAGTTGTCTCCAAGTGAACACGAAATTGATTTCTAATAAATTAGTTCTTATAAAAACTATACAAAAGGATTAATCAAATAAAATAACAAATAAAGAAATAAGAAATAAAGTTGGAAAAAGATAAAAAGTTATAAAAAACTACTTTTTCAAAATAGATTATTGCTCAGTTAATTATTGTTGTAGAATTGCCAATTAATCAATGTAAAGTCTCAATTAATTTGTTGGAGTTCACACTTTTAACCAAAGTACAATTTTAATTAAAAGTGAGAATTTTTAGATTATTCATAGTAAATTCAACCAAAGTACAATCTTAATCAAAACTTACTATGCCTAATCATGCCTATTCTTTTATCTCCTCACCAAACAAAAAACTTAATTAATCAAAGTAAAGTCTTGACTAATTTTAGTTTGAGTAAATACCATTAACCAAAGTAAAGTCTTAATTATTGTTAAAAACTCATTTGATCACATGAAAGTTTCTAAACAAAATCAAACTAAAGTCTCGCCCAAGTGAGAGGGGTCTCGCCTAAGCGAGATCCCGTGTGAGGTTACTGTTCCTCCATCCCGAGCCCTCGCCTAGGCGAAGGGGGCTCGCCTCAGCGAGAGTCTCTCGCTTGAGCGAGACCCTTCAGCCTGAGCGAGGAGCTGGACGAGGGCGGTGTGATTTGTGATCGTTTCCCCGAATCTTGAATGGTTAATGCTTGCTTGGATTTGAGTATTGTGTTAAATGCATGAGACAAATAAACATGCACGAGTGATGTGATTCATGAATTGTGAATAATGGGTTTGGCATGAACTTAGCATGTGAATTTAATGAGGTAGTTGGTATTAAAGTGTCAGGGTAACGAGATGAGTTGGAATGGTATATTCATGGATGGAGTATGATGAATTGGTATGGATTGATCTGGAATGTGAAAGGGAAAGATTGTTGGCACACTTTTAACCAAAGTACAATTTTAATTAACAGTGAGAATTTTTGGATTATTCATAGTAAATTCAACCAAAGTACAATCTTAATCAAAATTTACTATGCCTAATCATGTCTATTCTTTTATCTCCTCACCAAACAAAAATCTTAATTAATCAAAGTAAAGTCTTGACTAATTTTAGTTTGAGTAAATACCATTAACCAAAGTAAAGTCTTAATTATTGTTAAAAACTCATTTGATTACATGAAAGTTTCTAAACAAAATCAAACTAAAGTCTCAATTAAATTTAAAAACTCTTGGACTGATATGATCAACATTCATATAGATTTAAACACTTCGCTAATTAGCTAGCATGTAAAATCATTACATTTTACGTTACTCAAATATAAAGGCATATATGAATGGAAACCATGACAATAATAAAAAGAACAAAGAAATTATTTAACTCTAACTTCAAAATCCATAATGAAATTATAGTGGAACTCACCCTTGAAGCTTAGCACTCCATAAAATCAAAATAAAAGAAAAATAAAAGAAGAAAGGGTGGAGAGAGAGAAAGAAAATAGGCCCCCTAAGGGTTACTAAACTCCGAAGTTTCGGCTTGTCTTTTCTACTTCCTTTGGTCTCTTTATATAAGACTTGGACTGAGCTTTTTTGTTGCTAAAATCTCTCAAATATCTTTCAAATAATTATAAATATCATTTATCTTTATAGTTATTATGAATATCTAAAAATATTTGTATAGCCAATTTTAAAATTATTTGATAAATGTAGTTGGTTAATAATTTCTGATATAATTAAACAAATTAATCACTTAAAGACATATGATAAATTATAATCAACTAATATTTGCATAAATGATTCAAATAACTACTTGTAATTTCCTCCAATTATCTTTTAAATAATCCAATATCTTCAACATATATGTGTTTGTTGTGGATATCTAAAAATATTTAAGAAAATATTGTCATACTTAAAAAGATTTGGTAATTATTATCTTGTGATATTGTATGATATAATTAAATACGATAATTATTTTAAAATATCATATAAAATATCTAAAGATATATTTTTTCCCAAATTATCTTTTATAAAAAATATTTATGAATTATTAAAGCTCTACTCTGAAAAAAGATAAAGAAAATCTTAAGGTCCAACTTTTGTTGCTTGTTCTGTCTTCTTGGCTTAGCTAAACTTCTTTACTTGTTTAAGCTTTTATTGCCTTCTTCATGCAATGCTTGCTTGATTTTTTTTTTATTTGGATCATTTTCTATTATCAAAATTTATCTTTAAGATGTCATGAAGCTTTAATCAATTTATCTCCACACCTCCGTGAGTTAAACTTAGCTGCAACTACACTAACACACCTCAAAATATCCAAAGAACATTTTTGTAACTATAAAACTATTTTTAACCATGTTTTTCTATCTCATGCTCAATAAACCAAATTACATGAAATCTCAATTAAATTAATATTTTAAAAACAAAATTCAATTAAAAATTTAAAATTAAACATTAAATGAGAACATAAGTATCACCTCTGGTCTTACTAATTTCATCAATGATTCTTTCACAAAAAATATTATTGTAAAGCCCAGTTTTATTTTCTGCCCTAAAGTTTAAGGGCTGGCCTTAATCTGTTGGGCCTCAGGGTTGGCCTATAGGGTGCTAAGGCCCTAAAGTTGCTAGGGTTTCCCTGTCAGCCTCATTCTTGCAAAAACAGAATCTAAGACACAACCCTCTTCCTTTTCCGAACACTCTGCTAGGGTTGTTTCTTGATTGAATGAACATGATTGGTCCGTGTTAGTGCGTAATTCCTTGGAATCTCTAGGTGAGATTTTCAGGGTCGTGCTTCAGTGGTCGGGACGTAATTCCATGGCCCCTGTTAGTAGGTGTCCACAGTGGTGCCCCATCTATATAACTTGGTAAGGATTCAAGGTAAGGATTGCATCTTGACACTCTAAGGAGTCAGCTAGGCTCACTTAGAGCGGACTGACTCCTATGGTGAGAGTTGCCGGAGGCTTGAAACTCATTAAGGGCTAACCTTGTGTGTGAGGGAATTTATTCATTGTAACACTTGTAACACATAGCTCGGGGGTGAGCAGAGGTATCCACCACAAGTGCAAGCATCCGCTGAATCCGACCAGGTTATATGTATCCGGATGAGTCGAGTCGAGTCTTAGTGTATTGTTTTGGAAGGTCATAACATGCTTGGGTGATGTATGTATATTGGACTGCGAAAGTATATCTGATTGCATTGATGAAATCTTTTGGCTCTAGCTTACCCTTTTCTTGTTTGAATGCCTTGTGTGTTATTCTTCTACTCTTGCGATGATCATCAATTTATTGATGGGAGCAGATGCGAGAGATACTCGTGATCAACAGAGGAGAGATGATTCTGCTGCATAGTCCGCTTGGACTGGATCTGTATCTTTATGGGTTTTCTTTCTGGGCTATGGCCCATGTAATAGTTTATTGTTTTGATTCCCTTTGGGTTTGCTGTTGAATGTTGTAACTGGTTTACTTTGATCTCGTGGTGTACCTAGGATCTTGTAGGGGTTGCATTTAATACCCCAGGACTGCGCTGCTATACCATTTGGACGTGACATTTCTTTTAATTACGCTTATTAATTAAATGGGACGTTGAGACACTGGTTAAAAAATATTTATTTAAGATAAAAGTAGCTTATGAAAGAATATTTAATTAAATAAGATGTGACTCTTAAAAGGAATATTAATTAAGTATGGAGTGACTTCTATAAAAAAATGTATGGTTGTGTCATAAGTGACTTATTCCGCGAACTAAAAAACACTCAAGAAATTAAACGTGGCTACATGCTCAATAAATGTTCGCATTATACTTTGGATCATTAGCTTACTTTCTAAGACTTAATTTATTGATTAAGATTTAACCGTGATATATATGATTAAAGGAACCTGTATGAAAGTACATTCTCCTCCTCCTTATCTCCTTACAATCTCTTTATTATTCTCTTTGCATTAACTTGCGAAAGAGAGTTATTGTGAATGTAAAATAGTCTGTGATAAAATGGTAATGTAATAGTAAGAAAAAATCATGACTCGTGAAACGTACAAAAGCATTAATGAAAGAGTTGTACTGATGTAAAAAAATATCATGTTCATGACAGTTGGACACCATTAAATTCTGTCGGTTGAACTAGTGCAGTTTGGTTCCATGTCTCTGTCGGCAAAGCTTTCCATTTTCCAAAGAATTTTCAAAATGGTGACAATTTTTGTTTTTTATTTCTATAATATGTCATACAATATATAAATATATATATATATATATATATATATATATATATATATATATTTATTTAATTTATATAAAATAAATAAGTTCGAAGCTCACAAAAAAAAATCTTTTTCAATTACACTTTATTATTTTATATCAACTCAAAAACCGTTAAAATATAGATTTTCTTCACTATCAAATATTTATATTTATATTTATTTTTTAGAGCTAAAAATATGTTTTATCTTGAATTATTTTAAAAGATTATTTAATTTCTAAATTTAATTATAAAATATTTGGTCACACACTTTATAAAAGTTATATAAGACATTCTTATGATAATTTGTCTTTAAAAAAAAATTCTAAATAGTGACCAATTATAGTGATCAATAATAATTAGTAATCATAGTAACTAATTTAGATACTAATTTACAAACTAAAAATTATTGGTTACTAAAATAGTCAATATTATGAATAAAAAATTATGATTGGTCACTACATTGGTCTTTAACATTAGCTACCATGGTATTAGCTACCAAATGAAATTGATCACTAGAAGTTAGCTATCTAGTTTTTAGTTACCAAAATGACTTTGTTTCTAAGTTGGTCTCTAATTAATTAGTGACCAATTATAGTTTTTATTTATAATAGTAACTATTTTAGTAACCAATAATTTTGTATTTTGTAAATTGGTATTTAGATTAGTCACTATAGTGACTAACTAATTTTTTCTCACTAAAATTAGTTTTTAATCGAGGATTTTCTTGTAGTGAAATGAAATTCTACATGAAACTATAATATAATTAATCTTCACATATCCTTTATTTTACATGGCTTATAAGAAGTAAATACTTTATATTTTAACTGGGGATGAAAAATATATTTAATTCATTATTTTATTTTTGATTAAATATGTTTTAGTATCTGAACTTTAATGTGAAATTGAAATTTATTCTATCCGAGACTTTTATATATTTTGGTCCCCAAATTTTGAAAATGAATGGATATAATCTTTTCAACCTAGTTATATTAAATGTATTTTATGTGTCAAATAAGTTTTATGCTAGTATTTAAGGTCTTTACATCATTTGATATGTTCCCATTTCAATGTCAGTAGAAAAACATGTTTGACACATTAAAAAAAATAATGTAATTGGGTTAAAATGACTTATACATTCATGCATGTACTTTACTTGGGAAGATAAAATTAAGAATTGCTTACATAAGGTGAATATTTGTGAAGATTCTATTTTACATTATAAAATCATATTAGTATAGTATACACATGTAAATAGAAAGTAATATTTGTAATTATTTGAAGTTAATTCTAGGGCTATCTATTATATTGGTGTTTAGAGAATTGATATACAAACTCATATCAGTTACGTATTAACTAAAACAATATATATATATATATATATATATATATATATATATATATATATATTTATTTATTTATTGTACTTACCAATCACTATCTATATTTAATAGTAACATCACTACAATTTCTCCAATTCACTACAAGTACTGCATTAAAATGAGGACTGATCAATTCAAGTTACATTCGTATCTTCAAATTCGGATAGCAAACTTTGATTCTTTTAATAAAACGATAATCCATGTGTCTATTGACTACTAGCATTATGTCCGTAACCAAATACACTAATGGGGTCTTTTCTAGGTGTCATTCCAATCACATAATTCAATTTTTCTACAAATTGGTGGACTCATTTATCTTCCTTTTCATATCAATCCATTCAGAAAATACAAATTATACATCTCGGTTGACATGCAATATCACTTTCAATGACTATAAAGAGAATGCATAATCCCATCTGTTTGCTTAATCATAAATAAAAATTGTGTTTAATCCCCATAGTCATGTTTGCTTAATCATGTCAAAATAAAAATTTAATATAATGTTTTGTTTCAAGTTGGTTCATCGAACAACATTAACTCAAACATTTGATGCTTACATCAAGTTCAACTTTGAGTTAAATCTTCGATCAGCGTTCTTTATTCAATCATCAAGTTGTTGTTGTTTTGTTTAAGTTCATCTATTACATGGTTTTGGCTACCAGTTTGGGCGACCTTTACTTGGGTAGGGTAGGCTTGCTATTTTCATAAGCTAGTTGGTCTATTGGTTTGGTTAATTAGCGTGTTAGTTCCAGATTGTATTAATGTTTTGTTACTCATTTGTGGCTTGATATTGATTGGTTACTTGTACCACTTTGAGTTAGATGCTTGATTTGATGTTGGTTGCTAGGCTCTTTTTTGTACAAGTGTTCATTTATAGAAGTTTGTTAACTATCTTTAATTTTTATGGATAAGTGTTTACTATCTTAAAAAAAAAAACACTTGCCTAGTTAATGTATGGATATTTCTTTGAATCACATTTGGTTAGGTTTTTATTGATTATTATAGTTGTCATAGATGTTTTCTGAGAGATAACACTAAAATAAGAAGGAATAAACAAAAAATTATTAAATTAAAAAAAAATAATTGAACCAATACACAACGATTGTTTGAGAAAACACTATTTATTCATGTAGAATACATAGAGAGCGCTTGTCCTTCCAAGCGTTGTCTATAGAGCATTTGTATTTTTGAAGAATATATAGACAACGCTTTGGTTCAAGTCCTGTGTATGCCACTTGTGTGACATTTGATTGTTTATTTTACTTTTGAATATGCACAACCATGTTGGAGAATTTTATAAACTTATATATGTATGAGATGGCATGAAACATGTAATGACTTGTTGGTTTGTGCATATGTTTGATAATTATGTGGTTGTAAGTTTGAACCATGGTTAATGCTAAGTAATTTTTTTTCGCTGGAAAGACAACAAAACCTCCATGTTATTACAAAATTGAATGGTAATTAATCATTTTCGTTTTATTATTTTTTATTCATATTTTTAGGGCTGAAAAATGATTTAATGGGTTAATTAGTTATGAATTAAAGGGAAATTCGTGTAGCTCATAAGTCAAAATTTTTAGAGCATCAAAAGGAGACCTAAGGGGAGCATAGACGGCTAGGAAGGGTTCCATGTGCTAAAGAAAAGGCTAGGGGAGTTGTTCCTACTTGTTTTTAATTCGAATTATGTGTTTTGTGTTACATTGTTGCATGGGTGCTTGAATTTTCACCATTTTACGCTATTTCTCGACGTTTCTAGGCTTTTCCACATAAACCGCCTAGCGGCCATGAAGGCCCGCCAGGCGACTCAACTTGTCTCACCCAAAATTTTGGGTTCGGTCAAGAACCTCCTGGTGGCGATGAATGTCCACTAGACGACGCGAGCAGACTTGACTCGTTCTCTACTTTTTGTTGGATTTTTATGGAATTTTGTGTTAATCTCGACTTCCTGACCTTCTATGAGTGTGGTTGAAATATATATATATATACATGTATATATATATATATATACATATATATATATATATACATGTATATATATATATATATATATATATATATATATATATATATATATATATATATATATATATATATATACACACATATATATATATATATATATATATATATATATATATATATATTTTTTTTTTGCTTGGAATATCTCTATGCTAATTGAATTGGAATAAATTGTTGCATGGATCAATTGGAGCGTTCATGGGGGTTTGAGGTTGAGTGGGAGTATAATTTCAGCCCAAGGATTGTGTGATAATTTAGGGTTCGCGCAGGTGCAAAATTGAGGGTTTGCCTAATAACCCTGATGCACTACTTGGTGGAAAGTTATGCAGTGCCAAGCGACGCACAAAGAGCTCAGCGGAATGAAGTTTCGTAGGGTGCAGGTAGGGCTTGGGTATTTAGGAGCACGATTTAATTCGGAGTGTATGTAAAATGGATGAAAAAGCGAGAGATTGGTATAGCGGTGGGTTTATTGTATGAAATATACTTTTATGATAATGCTAAACATGATTGGACATGAGATATTAGAATAGATGAATGCAATAGGTACTGATTGAGGTAAGACGAGATTTTGAAATTTGAATGAATTTGAAAGATCAGGTTGAGGAAGGCAACTATAATCTGTTAAAGCTCGCCCATTTGAATTTAGAAGTTCTTTTACTTCTAGTAGACAAAGATTGTGTAAATCATGCTCTTGAATTTGAAAATCTACAAAATAGAACATGTAATTAATACATAATTATGGAAAAAATAGTGTAGATTAATTCAATTTAGTACCTGGTATGTTCAAGTCTTTTTTTTTATATAGGATACCATCTGCAAGTAAAGTCCAAGTTGCATCCCAAACAACATTTGGCTTAGACATTGTATTCATGATTAACAAAGCAACAAATAACCTTCTAAGTTGATTTCCAGATGCAAGATGACTTGCCTCTTTAATGGCATCAATGAATTCTTTGTCATCTGCCAATAATACTAATTCTTGGCAAGCCTCTTGGTATGTGGAGAATGTTTTACCATTAATTGTCTTTATGATATCATGATCAATACAACCTTTTTGTTTTGTTAGTAAGATTCTTATGTAGTAGCATTCACCTGATCCTGGAGGAACATATGTTAGTCGACCAATACTATAACCTTTCTTTCTTGGTTTCCATTGTTTTTGTTGAGACATCCAAACAAACTTTGTTGTAAATTCAGCATAGGTCAAGTTTCTACCTTCCTCAAATTTTTTGTTAGCTTCAAACCAAGCTAGGAACATGGTGTTCATATTCTCATTCCTATGCAATACATCATCAATTCGATCATCATCTTTAAACAAAATTGGTTGTTGATCTTGTAAGTGAAAAGTTAAATGTTGAACAGCTGGCCATCTATGATGGATATCAAAGCCATAAATTCGCCAAACTGCTTCACATGCAGATAAATATCTACAATCACAGTATCTTTTTATCTTATCAACAATACACATCTCTGTAAATTCATTCTCTTTGTCTATAATAAACCATCATCTCTATGTCTATATACATGATATCCATCTTCATTAATTATTGTTGAATGTCTAAATTTTTTAGGAAAAACTTTAGAACACCGACCTTCTTTCATACATGGCGAGTTGAATCTAGAGGCTCCGCAAGGACCATGTATCATATATGTTTGAACAACCTTTGAAAGTTTAGGATAGAGATCTGGATGAGGAAGTTCAGCAGAGATGACTTGATCTATATGCTTTGCATTTTCTAACTTGTTTGAGTCACTCAACCATAGTAATATAGGAGCATGTGACAGACCTCTCTTCTGAAATTCAACTGTATACATACCTAAATTTGGAACACAATTATTAGAGAAAACAATTGCCAGCAAGAAAAATAAATTAAGAAAAGTAGAATGGTATACTTGCATTGACTTTGCCAAAGAAATGATTCTTCTTGAAATCTGTCATCATTTGGTCTAATTTCATTTTAAAAACTCAGCAAACAATGTCTAGCCTATCTGAAGCAGTTAATCCTATAGATTTGACAAAATCAAGAATTTCAGGCCAATTTACATTACATGTGATTGTTATAAACAAATCTGGATAGTCATACCTCTTACAAATTGCCATAGCATCTTGGCAATTATTGAACATGTATCTCATACCACCTATAAATGAAGTTGGAAGAATGATGAGTCATTATTTTCTTCCATTCTAGTAGCCTTTGTGTACCCATTAGACAGTTGATTAGTGCTTAATTGTTCATCTTTAGAGTGTTTTCCATCTGTTGAGCTTTATTGGACCACTGTTCCGAATTTGGACCAATTACACATTATTTGGCCTAATTTTTGTTTTTAATTATTTTTAGGTATTTGGGTCAAGCAATTTTGGAGCTTGGACATGAATATTCAGTTGAAGAGAGTCGCCACATCATTTCCACATCATTTCCATGTCATTTCCACGTTAGCAGAGTGAATGGGCCAACATTTGAGGCCCAAAGTGAAATTTTTGTAATTTTGCAGCTCATAATGACATTTTTGTAAATAGTAGTGGCAATGGGTGAGGTGACCACGAGTTTTAGGTCATTCAACATGCAACAGCCGTTCCTTCTTCTTCTCCACTCTCTCAAACCTCCATTTTTGATGTTTTAAGCATTGGAAGGTGACCCGTTGAGGCACAAGCTAATTTTTGACGTTTTCCATTCGTTTTTCACGGTTTATGTGTCTTGGACAACACATTGAACTTGTATTCACGTTTTCTACAGCTTGGGTAGCATTTATATTGAAGCATTGTTGTCTTTGGTGGCTGTTTTCGTTGTTCTTCTATTATCCCTTGCTCATTTTCGTTTACTGCACCATTTTAAGCTTTCAGTATCAATTTGAAGTCATTTGAATGGTTGAATTACAATTTTTGTTGAGAACCCTAATTCGGATTCCATGAGGAACTAAGTTTATGTGTTGATTCTTTGTAGAGAATGCATTGAAACCTTGAGATTAGTGTTTTGTTCGGTGGAGTTATGTTAATCTTTCAATTCTGAATTTGCGTTGGGTTTAAATGAAGAAACCATTCTGTTTTTTTGCTTAATTTGCAAAGTGGAATCATTATGTGTTCATGCTTAGTGAACTGTAGCAGATTCATGGTTGTGTGCTTTGCTTAATTGCACTTGAGTTCGAGTTCATTTGCACTTAGTAATTAATTCGAGTCTCATTAGAGTTAATATAACAATTTTGAGTTGTAATCCGTGATTGGTGGATGTTCATTTGAAGCAAAGAATCAACACTATTTTTACATTGATTTTACACTTCTATATTTAAGTTTTCAATTGTGCGTTGCATCCGTAAATCTGCCAAACCCCCTTGTGTTATTGTTGTGTTCATCTGAAAATTTCGCTTTGAATGAAAATATTGGTCGTTGGGAGACAACTTGGTTCACTTTCATATACTGCATTTAATATGTTTTAATTTTGTGGGGTACGACCTCTATCAAATTTGGCGCCGTTGCCGGGGACCAATCGTTTCGTTCAAAGTAAAATTTTCAGTGTGTTTGTGTTATGTGTTTTGGTGTGTGTAGTTCAAGTGTGGTTGAGTTGGTATATGTTCATTGTGATGTTAATGTTGTGTTAAGTTCAGTGCCTGTTTCCATTCCTGTGTGTTTCTGTGTAGTGTAGTGAATAGTGTCACGGCGCGCATGAATAATGTCATTTGTAGTAGTGAATAATGCATGAATAGTGTCTGAATCTGGCATTTAACTTCTGGATTTTTGTTCTGGTAGCTACGGTGCTTGTTTTGACTTGAAATTCCCCCCCCCCACTTCTAAGACATTGAACTTGATGGGAAGAATAGCTGGAGCAGTTGGTATGGTCTGAGTTGAGAGTTTCAAAAAAATTTTGGACTGATTTTTAGTCAAATTTCAGAGGACCATAACTTTTGCTCTGGTTATCAGAATCACTATTATTTTATATGCATTTGGGGTGGAATTTGATTTCCCACCTTGTTAGAACCCCCTTCGTTGGTTTGCAAACTCAGATTCTCCAAAAAATGCCATTTTTTACATTTCAGCAATGTTTTTTGTGATTTTTCTTCATTTTTTCCACTTTTGAAAAATTGTTAAAAATACTTGTGCTTTGACTTTTGATCTGATTTTGTTTGAGCTTCTGTTTGACCACTCAAAGGAAAATCCTACCAATTTTCAAGTCATTTGGAGTTCGTTTGAGTATACTTGTAGTTATACCCTATGTTATGCCAATATCACTAGAATTAATGTTTTTTGGTGCATGACTAGGGGAAAACCAAGTGAACTACGACCATTTGACCCTGAGATTGATAGGACATTCCACAGAGGAAGTCGGCATCTTAGGAATCCATCTTTGCATGCTGAATATTCAGTGACTTTTCCTGACGCTTCTGATTCTTATCACATTCTTGACACTCCTTATTCCTTGCATTCTGAGCATACTATTTATTCTGAGCATTTTGATTTTCATACTGATAACATGGCTCAACCTCCTTCACCTCATGAGAGAACCATGAGTGAGCTCACTGCACCAGAGTTCACTTATGATAGTTTATCCATTCAATACCCTGAGGAGGAAGTTCCATATGTGCTAAAAACTGGTTTAATACACTTGTTGCCAAAGTTTCATGGTCTTGCAGGTGAGGACCCGTGCAAACACTTGAAGCAGTTTCATGTCGTCTGTTCCACCATGAAGCCTGTAGATGTCCAAGAGGACCATGTATACTTGAAGGCTTTCCCTCATTCTTTGGAGGGTAATGCGAAAGACTGACTGTACTACCTTGCACCCAGGTCCATCACGAGCTGGGATGACCTGAAGAGATTGTTCCTTACCAAGTTCTTCTGTGCTTCAAGGACAACAGCCATAAGGAAGGAAATTTTTGGCATCAAGCAGCAATCTGGGGAGACCCTTTATGAGTATTGGGAGAGGTTCAAGAATCTCTGTTCAAGGTGCCCACACCATCAGATCTCTGAACATCTCCTTCTGCAGTATTTTTATGAAGACTTGCACCACATGGATCGAAATATGATTGATGCCGCAAGTGGTGGTGCCCTTGGTAACATAAACCCAGCTGCAGCCAGACAACTAATAGAGAACATGGCTTCATATTCTTAATAATTTGGCACAAGGAGTGATGCCATAGTTGTTACAGGTGTTCATGATGTAGGGGCAGCAGAGTACACGAAGAAGTTGGAAAGTAAGATTGATGCTCTTACCGCACTGGTCAACAAACTCGCTTCCAATCAGAGAGCTCCAGCTGCAAGAGTTTGTGGCCTTGTACATCTGTTGATCATTTTATAGACTCTTGCCCAGCATTGCAACAACAGGCTGCTGCTTCTTCTTCTTCTACACCAATGGATACCCCTCAAGCCTATGCAGCAAATATTTTCAACAACAATAGGCCCCAACATCAACAACAGAACCATGATTTGTCAACAAACAGATATAATCCAGGATGGAGGAATCAACCTAATTTGAGATGGGGAAACCAGGGTAACTTGTAGCCCCAACAATTTCAAAATGTGAAACCACCACCTCCACAGCAAAGAGCTGCACCTGCACAGGCTGCTCCGGTTCCACCTGTACCCACACTAGCTCCTATTGTAGCACCTGCACCTTCTTTTTCTACTTCATTGGAGGAGTTGGTCAGGATGATGACCCTTCAAAATATGCAATTCCAACAGGAGACTAGGGCCTCAATCCAGACCTTGACAAATCAAATGGGGCAGATGGCCACTGAGCTAAACCAGGCAAGGCTCAGAATTCTGACAAGCTTCCATCATAGACGGTGGAGAATCCGAGGAATGTGAGTGCCATTATATTGAGATCCGGGAAGAACATTGAAGTTCCCACTCCTAAGCCTACACCTCCAAAGGAAGTGGACCCTGCCACACTTCAGAGAAAGCGTAATGCTCATGCAGTTGGTCCTTCCACATCTGGTGTGACTTCTACGCCTTCCACCTCTACTGTTGCTCCTTCCATACCTCTTCCTTTCCCTCCAAGAGCCATTCCAAGCAAGAAGATGGAAGAGGTTGACAGGGAGATCTTAGAAACATTCAAGAAGGTGGAGGTGAACATACCTCTGTTGGATGCCATTAAATAGATTCCCAGATATGCAAAGTTCTTGAAGGAGCTATGCACGCACAAGAGGAGGCTAAAGGGAAACGAAAAGATCAGCATGGGGAGAAATGTGTCAACATTGATAGGTAAATCTGTTCCTCAGATTCCTGAGAAGTGTAAGGACCCAGGTAACAATAAATTTGAAAACGCAATGCTTGATCTTGGTGCTTCAATAAATGTAATGCCTCTGTCTATTTTTAAATCTCTTTCTCTTGGACCCCTGCAACCTACAGGTGTGGTGATTCAGTTGGCAAATAGAAGTGTTGCCCACCCCGCAGGTTTGGTTGATGATGTTTTGGTTCGTGTTGGTGAATTGATTTTCCCTGCTGATTTTTACATTCTTGATATGGAAGAGGGATTTTCACATGGTTCTGCACCAATTATTTTAGGTAGACCATTTTTGAAAACTGCACGAACCAAAATTGATGTCCATGCAGGTACTTTGTCCATGGAGTTTGATGATATTGTTGTGCGATTTAACATTCTGGATGCTATGAAACATCCTTCTGAGGATCACTCTGTTTTATACGTGGATATTATTGATGATGCTGTTGATGGATTGATTTCTGATTTCCACTCTTTGCATGCATTAAAACATTCATTTGTGTCTGAGTTGTCTGAATTTGCATGCATTGATGTTCTTGATTCTGATTCTGATGCTGATTATGATGTGGATGATGTTGAATTTGAATCTGCTGAGTTTGACTCACTCGGTGCTGTACCATATGATTTTGATGTTATATAGTCAGATTACACTAACCATGTTGCAGGAAGTACATATGCATCTAATTGTTATGCTCAAGTACAGGTTGTGGAACCCATTTCTCCCTTCCCTCTGGTTCCTGATATTCAGCCAGCATCCAGTACTCCAGAGTTGAAACCACTACCAAACAACCTTAAGTATGTCTACTTAGAGGAGGAGGACAAATTGCCTGTCATCATTTCCACCTCCCTCACTGCTGAACAAGAGCAGAGGTTGTTGCATGTTCTTAAAAAGCACAAGAAGGCAATTGGATGGACATTGGCTGACATTCCTGGTATTAGCCCATCAACAAGCATGCACAGGATATTGTTGGAAGATGGAGCAAAGCTAGTGAGACAGCCACAAAGGCGACTCAACCCTGTCATCTCAGATGTTGTCAAGAAGGAGGTCACCACGCTTCTACAAGCTGGGATCATCTACCCCATTTCTGACAGTCAGTGGGTCAGCCCCATCCATGTTGTCCCCAAAAAGACAAGCCTCATTGTAGTCAAGAACGAAAAAGAAGAGCTAATTCCAACAAGAGTGCAAAACAGTTGGAGAGTTTGCATTGACTACAGAAGGCTAAATCAAGAAACCAGAAAAGACCATTTCCCCCTGCCTTTTATTGATCAGATGCTTGAGCGCTTGGTAGGTAAGTCCCACTATTGCTTTCTTGATGGGTTTTCTGGTTACTTTCAAATTCACATTGCACCTGAGGACTAAGAGAAAACCACATTCACTTGCCCCTTTGGCACTTTTGCCTATAGGACGATGTCGTTTGGCCTATGCAATGCCCTTGGCACATTCTAGCGGTGCATGCTTAGCATTTGTAGTGATTTTCTTGAAAAATGCATAGAGGTGTTTATGGACGACTTTACTGTATATGGGTCCTCATTTGATGCATGTTTGGATAGTTTGGACAGAGTTTTAAATATGTGCATCCAATCTAACCTTGCTCTCAATTTTGAGAAATGCCATTTCATGGTAGAACAAGGCATAGTATTGGAGCACATAATTTCAAAAAAGGGCATTGAAGTTGACCCTGCCAAGATTTCAATTATTTCACAGTTGCCTTACCCCTATTCTGTGCGAGAGGTTCGTTCTTTTCTTGGCCATGCAGGGATTTACAAGCGCTTCATTCAAGACTTTAGTAAGAAGGCCCTCCCACTATCCAACCTACTGCAAAAGGATGTTGACTTCATCTTTGATGAAGGATGCAAAGAGGCTTTTGATTGCCTCAAGAAGACCCTGATCACAACTCCAATCATTCAGGCACCCGACTGGACAGCCCTATTTGAGCTTATGTGTGATGCATCCAACTATGCATTAGGGGCCACCATCTTCAAAGATGCGTGGAGGATTTGTAGCACGTGTAAGGAATGCCAACGAGCAGGAGGAGCCATTTCTTGGAGACAATAGATGCCTCAACAACCCATGCTATTTTATGAGGTGTTTGTTGTCTGGGGTATAGATTTCATAGGCCCTTTCCCTGTATCTTTTGGTTTCACTTACATCTTGCTTGCTGTTGATTATGTTTCAAAATGGGTGGAAGCCAAAGCCACTAGAACTAATGATGCTCGAGTTGTTGTGGACTTTGTTAGGTCTCACATATTTTGCAGGT
>Ga0214543_1001078_pt1 | contig 50939 bp, 29 predicted proteins | sample CNSS2metaG_FD_160094 | JGI IMG/M metagenome (GOLD analysis project Ga0214543, IMG submission 160094) | Root nodule microbial communities from cowpea collected in UCLA plant growth center, Los Angeles, California, USA - CNSS2 | ecosystem: Host-associated > Plants > Roots > Nodule | place: USA... | reverse complement strand
GTAATATTAGATAAACTAAATATATTGTATTTTGCTGATAGTGCAAGAATTAAACTCTAAAGATTATTAATTTATTTTTCTCTTATTTGCTTATTCAAGAAGTCAATATTAACATTATTTTTATATCACAAATAATGTTTTAAAGGCTCCAGAAGAGCTACTACATTTCTACAAAGAAGTCTAATAGAAACTTATTAAGTTTTAAAGATATTTGTCTAAACAAATATCATATTGAGACAAACAATAAAGGAGATATGAAATATCTTTATATCAATGGACTTGAGTTGAATAAAAAAAAATGTGTATTGGAGAAATTATCAATCTTCTCTTATGGCTTGTACTACACATGTATTAGTACAATTGAAATGCATGTCATTGTAAACCAGAAGTTTATGAATCAAAAAGGAATTCCTTGTTTGGCATGATTAGTTGGGTCATCATAGATCTATCATAATGCGAAAAAATAGTTGAAAACTCTTGTGGACACCCACTTAAGAGTAAAAAATTTCTTCAATCCAATGATTTCTCATGTGATACATGTTTACAAGGAAAGTTGATAATAAGACCATCACCAGAAAAATTTAGAAATTAGTCAATCTCATCTTTTGGAATGAACACATGGTGATTTTATGGTCCAATGCACCCATCATGTGGATCATTTAGATATTTCATGGTTTAATTGATGCATCAACTAAATAGTCACATGTTTGTTTATTATCAAATTTTAATCAAGCATTTGCAAAGTATTAGCACAATTAGTTAAGTTAAGAGATCACTTCCCAAATTATCTGTTTAAGAAAATTTATCTTGATAATGCTAGTGAATTTACATCTTATGTTTTTCATGAGTATTGTATGCCAATGGGAATTGAAGTTGAACATCCAGTAGAACATATGTTCATGCTCAAAATGGACTTGTAGAATTATGAATAAAACGTTTAAAGTTGGTTGCAAGACCATTACTTATGAGAGCTAATCTTTCAATGACTACTTGGAGATATGCAATTTTACATGCTATAGGATTGATTTGCATCAAGCCAACAAGTTATCATAATTATTTTATTATGCGGTTAGTTTTTGGTCAATAACCTAATTGTCTCAATTAAGAACTTTTGTATATGATCAAATTTTCCCACCAAAAGGGACTATGATGAGTCTTTAGAAATGATTGAGAATATATGTTGGATAGGAGACATATTTATAGTTTGATTTGTCAACTGTCATTTTTGATGAATAAGTTTTTCCAACATTAGGGGGAGAAAGAAAAAAAATGGATAAGGATATTGGTTGGAATGAATTATCATTACCTCTCTTGATCCTCATACAAAAGAATGTGAACTCGAAATTCAAATGATAATTCATTCACAAATTAGTCAATCAATTATCATATGTTTTTACTGACACAAATAGGATAATTAAATCACATATACCATCTGCTAAATGCTTCAAATATAATTGATATTAATTCATAACACGATTGAAGCGTGGTAAGCCTATTGGTTCCAAAGATAAAAATTCTCGAATAAGAAAAGGAGCTAAAAAGACAGGATGACCTAATCGAGGAGATGTAAATCACAAAAGATTTATTTAACATAATTAATAATTTGGTTCTAGAAGTACTTGAAATTGTTGAAAATGACGAGATCTCAATAAATTATGTCATGAATAAGATAATATGGAACCAATGTCAACGTTGATGATGTTTTAACATATAATATAACTATGAATGTTATGAGTGAGAATGAGGATTAAGATTGTCGACAAAGAAATGATTGGCCAAATGGAAAGATGAAATAGAAGCAAAATTAGATTTGCTTGTTAAACAAAAAGCTTTTGGACCTGTAGTCTGCACACCTAAAGGTGTAAAACTCATTGAATACAAATGGATTTTTGCGCAAAACAATATTATAAAGAATGATAATTATATGAAAATCCCTGAAGGATTTAATTTACCCAACAATGCAAATTCTAAAGTGGATTATTCAATAAACTTAAACAAGTCCCTTTTATGGATTAAAACAATCAAGATGTATAGTTGTCCTTGTAGTACTTGTTAAAAGAAAGGTACTTATCGTTGTATTTATGTGAAAATATCGAAAAATGAATTTGACATAATTGATGTTTATGCATATAACATAAACATCGTTGAAACTCCTAATGAGTTCACAAAGACAATTGATTGCTTAAAGAAATAATTTGAGATGAAAGATCCTAGAAGTACAAAGTTTTGTTTAAGATTACAAATTGAGTATTTAAATACAAGTGTTTTTGTACATTAAGAGATTTATATAATGAAGGTGCTTAAAAGGTTCTATATGGACAAGTTATATCATTTTTTTACTTCAATTGTGAGGTTATTAGATGTTGATAAATGTCCTTTTAGACCTCACAATGATGAAGAACTTCTTGGTTAATAAATACCATATTTTAATGTTATAAGAGCACTAATGTATCTTGCTTATTGTACTCGACTTGATATTGTATTTGGTGTAAATTTGTTAAGCAACATATAATTCTTCACCTACAAGAAGACATTGAATTAGTGTAAAATGTATATATTTCGTTACCTTAAGGGTACTTTGAATATAGGCTTATTTTTATCCAACTGATTCAAAATCAAATGAGTTATGTAGATGCAGGTTATTTATCTGATCCTGATAATGATATATCACAAACAAGATATTTCTTCACATGTGATGGCACAATGATTTCATGGCGGTCAGTGAAACAAACCATAATAGCAACATCGTCAAATCATGCAACTTTTAGCATTACATGAGGAAAAATAGAATCAACAACCATATATGAAAATAATAGTGCATATATTGCTCAATTGAAAGAAGGATATATTAAAGATTTATTTACAAAGTCTTTGCCAAGGAAAATATTTAAGCATTTGCTTCACAAGATTGGACTCGTCATCTTAAATATGTAAGTTTACATGAGGGGGAGAAATAGAAGATGTGATGAATAATATTATATCAAAGAATGAAGAATAATGTACTCTTTTTCCTTGACAGGTTTTTATCCTAAAGGGTTTTTCCGAGTAAGGTTTTAACGAGCCACATTCTTTGATCAATGGACACCCAAGGGGGAATGTTATGAAATTTATTGATGTCCATTGAGTTGTTAGCAGTTACCTATGATTGATTGCTATTGATGTTATCATTAGTATTGTAACCATTGAGTTGTATCCCTTGGGGTTGCCTTTTGTATCTATAAATAGGGACTTCTCTTATTGATAAATGACACACAGAAAATCAGTGTCTACTCTCTATTCTCTTTCTCTGCTTTATTTTATAACAAAATAAAAATATAACGCATAACCTTTATAAATTTCAAACAAAGTGAAAATAACTCATTTAGATAGTGTTGAATAACAATTTACAAATAAATGGAGATTTTTCAAAACTAATTAATAAAAATAACCCATTCAAAACAAATGTGTTAATGTTTTAATATATATGTTTTTAATTTAGTACTCGCCCCATTAACATGCAGGTATAAAAAATATCTGTACCCGTGGGTATCCATTTTCAATATCCATTTCTTACCCGTTGCAGGTTTTATCTGCACATATCCACGGGTACAAATTGTTTTGATATCCCTAATCACATAAAAGACTCCCTAAATTTGAAAGATCACATGCCAATATTTAATCTCATCATCCCATTTAGGCATGGCGGGGACAAGTTTCGCTATCCCATACCTATTCTCACAAAAAAAAATTCATCATCATCCCCACCGGGTAACGAGTATAATCTAGTACCCTTACCCGTACATGTTTTCTTACTACTTCAATATTAATTTTAATTAATTTTTATAAAATAATAAAAAATTACTGTAAAAGAAACACAATATTATCAAACATTTAAGATGATGGTTGTTTCTTCAATATCAAATACTTTGAAATAAAATATAATTATTTACATTTTAGATTAGAATACCAAATAAAATTTCATTAGAATCAAAACATTTATTAAATTTGCAAACATTAATGAAACCTAGTTGATAAAATTTAAAAATATTTTTAAAAAATATAAAAAAAGCAAATATTCAAACTAAAATATATTTTAAATGTTTGTTTACTTCAATTTCTTAAATTATAATTAATATATTTTTTATACACTAATAAAAGTTATAATACATCACTTGATCAAAATGACGCAAAGAATAAATAATAAGCATAATAATACAATTTTGACATAGATCCTTGATCTTTTGAACTCCAATATATGTGTAATGGTGATAAAAAAAAATTCATGACAATTACATTTAATTTTTATATTGTAGTAAATAAAAGTTAATAATACAATTATAGTGAAAATATTACAATATGATTGATAGTGAGTTAGAAAATAAAAAATAATTAGATAAAATATATCAAAATAGTATTCTACATGATTAAAATAAACAAAAAATAAAAATATTAAAAAATTAACAAATGTGTGTCTTAGAAACAATTTGAGAGACTACTCAAAGAAATCGCACAAAGAAAAATAAATGTATAATTAAGGGTATGATAAGATGAAAAATACCTTAGAGATCTAATTTTTTTTTTCAAATATCAACATATATATTCAATGGTTAAGAAATAACAAGAATTGTTTTAGCGAAATAAAAGAGTTGTTTAAATGAAACAAAAATTATTAATAATAAGTAAATTTTTTTTATATTACCTAGTAAATGAAAGGTTTATGCTATTAAATACTTAAATTGAGAGTATTAAACATTCTCATGTAAAAAGAAAATATACAATAAATAAAAATATTAAAAATAATAGAAATATTCAAATGTGAGACATAAAATATTTTAATTACATATATCATTTTAACATAATTACATAAAAATTTATGATAAGATGAAAAATATATTGAATATGAATGAGTCTCATACAAACCAAATAATTACAAGAAATAAAAAATAGAGTATATATATATATATATGTATATATATATGATCTTAATAATTTAAACGGGAACAGAGATATGACGGGAACGAGTATCATAGCGGGGATATGTACATCTCCATACCCATTCCCATATCCAATTGAAAAAGTCAGGGATTCCCGATACCCATACCCATACATAGTCAATGCGAGAATTTTCCGTCAAAACAGGGACGAGTTCGAACAATACCCACGAGACAAGTTTATTTATCATTTCTAATCCATCTTTCCGATAACAAATTTAAGCACCTTCTGCATTATTTCCCTAATGAATTAGATTATGGATTCATTACATATTAATATATAATTGTGTTATACATTTTGGACGGGTAAAAGCATTAGACCTAATTGTTATTTCTTAAAATTTTCCTATGCATGAATAAAAATGAGAAAAATTAAATCTTATACTCATTTCTCTCTCTCTCTCTCTCTCTCTCGTATTTCTTATTTAAAAAGAAAAATGTAAATTAGTTATACAAACTCTTTTGCAATTTTTTTATAAATAGTTCTTTATAACGAAAACATGTAGGCATATTTGGATTTTCCTAAATTTAAAAGTATGTTTTAAGAAGCTACTCATAACATACGAATATATTTGTTAAAATAATAAAATTAAAAAGTTGTAAAATATAAATTATATTTTGAATAAACGTTTATTTAAAATTGTTAATCAAATTTTATAAAAATATTAACATTTAATATATAATCAGGGATTAAACTAGGTTAAATTTGTAACAAAAACTTGCTTTTGTTTAAAAAAAATCTGGAAACATTTTGGTTGAAAAATAATCTTAAAAAAAACACAATCATTCATACAAATAATGAGATAATATAGGAAATAAAACAATTTATAATATCAAAGATCTTATAAGTCATCATATAAAAAACGTCCGTGTCTGCGGATATCCGTGATTTTATTCACGACAAATAATTATTATTTGCGGATAACGGGTAACAAATATTTTAATACCCGCTTATAAACAGGTCGAGTACGAGTATCATATTATCCGTATCCGTGGATATCCGTTATCCGCAAAAAAATAAAATTAAAACTAAAATTTAATTTATATTTTATTAAGTTAAATTTAATTCAAATTAAAATTAACAGTATATTTTATTATGTCAAATTTAATTATAATTATAATTTAATTTAATTTATATTTTATTTTTATAATTTTATATTAAATTTTTTATAAAATATATATTTTTTAAATATTTGCGGGTATCGGATACCCACGGGTACCCGCGAGTTTCAAAAATATCTGCGAATATTTTTTAAGCGAATACCCGACGGATAAATGAATGGGTAGCGAACGAACTTTTTTTTAAAGGGTCGAGTTGCGGATAGACACTATCCATTCCTGACCCAACCCGTTGCCTTCCCTATTTATATTACATATTTTCAATTTTTTTTTTCTTATAGTAGAAACACTATGTATTCAAGTATGACTATTTCAGCTGGAAAATATATGTGACGTGTATTTTATATATAATCGCGTACAATTTTTTGAATATATTAAAATAATTTTAAACAATTTATTAATTATATTTATAAATATTACTTAACTAGTTACTAAAAGATGTTTCTAATTAAGTATATTTATAAAAAATAAATACATGTTATGCTATAATTTCATATATCTATAAAAACAAAAACATAAGTACACATTTTAAATATGTCCACGTGTATTAATCTGGATTGAATTGAATCTAACATATTTTTATAATTAAATGCAAAATTCACTTTAATAAAAACTTTGATTTTTTTAATTTCCGATTTTGTTAATAATTTTTCCCGTTTTATTAAGCTGCATTTAAATGACAAGGTGAACCGGCGTCGTTTATGCCAGGGTTTAACCTACGTCCCTGTATGTTTCAGCGCAAAACGGTCAGAGTAAACAACACTAGACGTTGGAGTGGCGGGTGCGAAGTGGCGCTCTAACATCCATCATTCCGCCGTCCTCCGCCGCCGCGTCTATGGCGGAACCTGCTGGGGTTCTGACATTCCAGGCCAAGGTCAGCCACGAAGCGAAACTAAAGGAACTGCTTCACCGAATCACCTCGCTTGAGATAAAGCTATGCTCCGACGGCGCAAAAGAGTTTGCGAAGCTTCTGAAGTCTGAGAACGGCGGTGACGTACTTCGAGAGTACGTGCATGGGTCCCCGAAGTGCTCTGAGCTTCTCGAGGCGTGGAAGCTTCGCGAAGGAAAGCAAGGCATGAACTATGTGTTCGACCTAATCTCCGCGATTTTCAACCACAGTGAAGGTAAGTACAACCCTAGCGTGGCGGAGAGTGTGAGCGTGAGCAAGGACTTGGATAAATTTGCACGGTTATTGATTGCGGAACGGTTGAGTGATATCCACAAGGAGGTGAACAGCAAGGAGTGGCGCCGGCAGAAGGCGGCGCTATTGCTCCTGGCGTCGATTGTGCGGCGTGGCGCGAGCTTGGCGTCGGAGGTCTCGAAGAGCTTCGATTTTAAGCTGCCGGAGTTCGGGAGGATCGCGTCCGAGCATCGGAGGAAGAAACCGGAGGCGAGGGTAGGGTTGCTGCGGAAGTCGTTTGTTGGATTCGCAATGTCGTTTTTGGAGGTCGGGAAGCCAGGGCTGTTGCGGTGGATTTTGCAGCAGAGAGAGATGTATTCTGGCGTTCTGAGAGGGTTGGGAAGCGATGATGATGAGACTGTAGTGTTTGTGTTAACGGTGTTGAGAGATAGGGTTCTCGTTGTGGAGTCGTTGGTCCCTCCGGGGCTTCGGAGTGTGTTGTTTGGGAGTGCCACGTTGGAGCAGTTGGTTGAGGTTTGTGGAAGGGAGAGTGGTGGCGATGCTGCTGAGGTTGCGTTTGGGGTGCTTGTTAGGGTTTGTACTGATCCGTGTAATGGTTTAATGCCGGATTCGAAAATGCGGTTGAGGGGCAATACTAAGAGGGTCTTGGACCTCATGAAGAAGCTGCGGGTGACGGAGGTTCAACATCATAGCGACTTGCTTTTGGCTATTGTTGAGGCCAAGGGTTCTTTTGGTTTGTTGTATTTGAAGGAGTTTCCTTACAACATTGAAAATTTCAAGTCTTCTTCATGGTTAGAATTGTTTACCTGAATTTTGTTGTTGTTGTTGTTGTTATTTGTTATGTTTATGTGCATGATTATGAGTAATGTTACCATGATAGCAATACAATAATTGAGTTAAATAGTCTCCCAAAATATTAGATGAAGACTGAAAACGAATTAGCCAACCGTTTGGTATCTGAAATTATTACATGGTGTGGGACTATAACGGTCTCAATCAATCTCCACACAATACGTTATTCAGTGTTGTTCATCATTTTCCATAAATTAAGTGTTTCACGTAGAGATTGGTTGGACCAAGTATGTGTGGTGGTTTGTGATTTCTAATAATTAATCCTATCGGCTAGTATTAGAATTTGGCCAATGATAGTGTATTTAGAAGAGAGTTGGAAAATGGTGTTGGTAGCTATTTTTTGATATGTACATGTTAATTTTTCATTTTTTTTTTATTTATACCCTGTTTACTGATGGTGACTGATATATTTTTCAGGATTCCTGCAATATCTGTGGCAGCTCAATTGGTTTCGTTGGTTGGTAAGGGCATTTCTAAGGAAATTACAAATTTTCAATCAAATGGTCCCAGGCTGTTGTTAGATAATATGGATTTACATAGTATTGTGAAGTGCCTGTTTCCTCGTCCATTCAGCAGGCCTGTGTTTAATAAGGGATTGCCTCACACCGAACCTTATGTGAAGCATGGTACTCTAAGGCTTCTTCTGGAGTTACTGAAATTTTTGGACTCTCTTTTTGGTGGTTTGAATCATAATTCTAGTTCCAGCAATCCATTCTTGCAGCATGTGATGTTTATCAAGGATGAAATTCAGAATTATGTTCAGGCTTTTCTTCCTGATCTGCAGGTTTTATTAAACCTACTTTCCTCTTTAGATGCCAGTTCTGAAGCCTGTAACTCAACTTTGAAGAGGGATGCATGCCATGATGAACATAACAGCAGTAAGAGAAAAAAGTTAAAACTGGACACTTCAGAGAGTGGTGATATAGATATAGTTGTTGCTGGTCTAAGTTCTACTCCTGATATTGATTTGACTGACAACAGTGAAACAATTGATATTGGAGTAAGAGCAGACACATTGGACGATGAAGTGGATCTCATGAATATCATAGGGGAAATTTGGGGTGTGGACCTCCATTCCATAGATATTAGCTCATGGACAGACGTGGACTCGTACCTACTGTCTAAACTTCTTGATGCTATCAGATATTATCGTGTATGTTCATTTTTTTATAATCTTATTTTATTCAAGCCATTGGGTGTCACTAATGCTGTTAAGTAAACAGAAAAATAGCTCATGATCAAACCAAAATTAAAGGCAGATTTAAATACTTCTACTGAATTATATAATTACGTAGTTTCTTTAGACAATTTTCTGTTTAGCATTTTGATATTCTGTTGGTGTTTGGAGTACTATGTTGTTTCATTTACTAAATTAAGGATATTTTAAACAATAACTTATATTTTTGAGTTTTGATGATGGCCTGATCCTCTAGTTTCTTTGATTTTTAAGGCTTTTAACGAATTTTTCTCTGTGCACTGGGAACTCAATTGCTTCAATGAGATATATCATTGCTTGATATATCTCATTCAATACCTTAGAGCTGTAATGACACTTTTCCCTACCAATTTAATCGATAGAGCTGTAATGACTCTTGACACATGCCTCAATCTTTTCATTTATTCTAGGAACAATGATATCTTATAACGGTGGGTCGTTAAGTGTGTGGCATTTTAGCATACTCTTGGATGCCTGTGATTTGTTTTACTAGGGTTAAACTCCTAAATTAGAGCTAATAGCGAGTGCGTTTCTAGCTTTTTTCTTGGCATTGATTAATTTGATTTGTACGAAATCAAGTGTAATTATAAATTTAGTGCTTAAACTAGGTATGACTTGGACTTTAGTGGTTTACCTTTTTGGTTATTCCTTTTTCACTTGACATTAACTGTTGATAGAATTATATTTTTGAGATTGAGTATGCTCTACAACTATAATTTTTGTAATTTTAGAAGTATCTCAGTTTCATTGTCTTTTTTATGGGAAAATTCTATTAAGCACCAAATGCTTTACTCTAGAGTAGTCAGATTATGAACATGTGGCAGAACAGTTGAATGTAAACTAAATTTAAAATAAAACTTCATACTTATGTGTGAAATGTACTTGTTGCATCTATGAATGCCTCCCTAATTAATGGGTCAGCCTACTGTTTCAGTATCCTAATGAAGGAAAGGAAATCTGGTGTGATTGTTATTTTCTTTTTATATAAATTTATATTTTTTCTTAGTTATTCAATTATACATGATGTCATCTTATATTCCTTTTCCGTTTTTCCTCTGCAGCGCTCTTTGCCTTTCACTTTGGATAGTTCTTTCGAAACTTTCAAGAGTCTTCTTAAAAGTCCGTTGGAACTAACAAGGCACCTGCAGGTCTCAGTGTTGTCCTTGATTGCGGAATACATTGAATGGTGTCCTGACAATGAAATTCCTATAAGAACACCACCCATGTTGTACAGATACCTACAACCATTCATTAAATTGTTAATGTTTTCACCATACAATGAAACAAGGGATTTGGCGTATAGACTGGCCTTGGCAGCTATGTTCAGTACTGGCGGTTTTGATGGGAACCTTCACGAGATAGAAGGATGGTTTTTATTTTTACCAGGTTATAATGGAAAGAAACCCCCTGTCAAAATGTTGGAGGCTGATGCATTACAGAGTTTTACTTTGTTTGTAATATCATTCTTGTGTGATGCTGTTTCTACGCTTGGGAATAATTTAGTTAAATATTGGAAAATTCTTCAGAGTCATGCCCATATTTTGGAAGGCAGTACAGGTGATCAGTTCTATATTCTCATATTTTACTTCTTTGTATACAGTTAACTCTAAAATAGTGTATATCATATGCTGCTTCTTTTCCTTTTTGTTGTACTGCATAAGTTTTTGATCTGGTTCTGTAAATTCATAGGATCATTATCTTTCTATAGAGATAGAAATATGCATATTATCATTTTCTATGGTCACAATATCTGCTAGTTTTTTTTGTCATTTCTTCAGAAATGTTAGCATCTGATGTTGCCAAAATTGTTTTTGGCTCTTGATTGCTGATTTTGTGGTTTCGTTTCAGATTTATCACCTCATTTTAGCCCTTTTGTCGTATGTGTGCTGGAGAAGTGTCTAAAGGTGATCCGACCTAAATCAGGATCCTGCTCTGTGCCTAAAAAATCAGTGGTATTATTATACACTTGCAGTACAGTCAAGTATCTCTTGCAAACGCAGGTACATGATTCATCATTTGACAATTTTGCTTACTTTTAGTTTGCAGTTTGTGCACATCTAATGTTAGATCTTTGTTTCTGATAGGTCAACCCTGAATTGTTATCTGCTTTAGTTCATGCAGACTTGACAGAGAGACTTGGTGGCAGTTATGAATGTGATGAAGTCTTTCCCCAGTGGAAGCCACTGAAGGATTTATTGGACTTTGTGGAGAGCATATTACACCATCGGAATTATTGCATCTTCTCTAACAATGAAGAATCTGTCCTTCCTGATAGTTCTCTGGGAAGTGCGCTTGGTAGTGTAAGTAGATTGTTGAATTGTGGGTCTAGTCATGCAGTTACTGAAACAACGATATCTTTCATATCCTCCATTATATTGGAAGGTGGGGGTAAAATGTTGACAAATATGCCATTGCAAGTGGTCATTCCACGTGACTTGGTTGGAGTTCCTTTTTCCCACTTATTGTCTGTACTTTTTCTGGATTATAGTGTTCTTCACCATGCTACAAAGTTGTGGCCTGCAATGTTTTATGCTGGTTTGGATATGGCCATGTCAAATCTTGGTATTGGCAGTCAAAATGCTTCTCCTGTTGGGAATTCTGATCATAGATTGTATCCAGAGTCTCTGACTTGTAGCCAACTTTTAGATGCTTCTGAAGCTGATGCTGTTACATTTAGTATCTTTCTGAGACAGGCACCTTTCCATGTGGTATTTCCTGCAATGATGTGTATGAGTGGTCCTTACATATCAAAGCTATCTAAAATACAAGAGCTGTTACTGCATAAATTATCTGCATCCATAAGTGATTGCTTGCTCCTTCCCAATCTGCAACTCCTGCTGTTCTGGACTCATCGGATTCAGTTATGTTACAAAGTTAACCCAATTGCTGAAATTGAACAACTTCTGACTGTGTGTGTTAAGCTTGTAGGGAGCTTGTTAGCGCAATTGTTGGTCCCAGAGAGTTGTTCTGACTGCTCTATGAACAATTTTTTTTGTTCAAGATATAACATTAAAGAAGTGATTAAAACCATTTTTTTCCATCCCTGTGTTTTGATGTCATTATCTCTTTCGATGGGAAGTTATCAGAACATTGCAAATGGAAATGTAGAGGACGATTTCAATATGCTTAATGTAGTATCTGATGAGGGTTTTCACAAATTTGGTAATCCAATTCTAAAGATATTATCAATGACTCTTGATCACATGTGGTCTTTATTTGGTTCCCACCTTTCGGCGTCTACAGCTGAAGATGTTGGTAGTTTATTTGTGAAGGAATTTAAAGGCTTTCAACAAAAGCTATTTTTGGATGTCAGAGATAAATTTGAGTTTTGCATTCGTACTGAAGATGTGATGCCTCTCCTTCCAATATTATGTACTTTACATACTTTGCATAGGTTTTTATCACCTTTTGAGCTTCTTGAATTAGTGGATTGGATGTTCAGTAGAGTTGAAGTGAATGATTTACCAATTAAGAAATCTCTGTTATCTGTTGGATGTTCCTTATCTGCTGATGCTTTCAGTGCTTTATCCATTTATTTTCAACAGTCATCTGAAAACAGGGCACCTTATGATTTGTTTTGGGGGATGGATGTAAAGAGTATGAAAACTGATATTTTTGAGCAGATTTACATCAAGGTTGTGGATTTTTCTCTATGTTTTGAAGTGGATAGTGCTGATAGATGCTTGCTTGAAGCTATCAATGCCTTGTATACGCAGAAACATATGCAGCAAGAAACTTTTCATCCTCTGCTGTTGATCATGTGGAAAATTATAATGGTTACTCCATTGAAAATTCTTTCCCATTACATTTACAAGACAAATGCTAAGAAAGCTATATTTTTGCGTATTCTTACTGAATTGAGTTCCCTGCATTCATTGGTCTTTGGGCATTCATTTTTTGGTATAGTGAATAGAAGTTTACATAATGATATCGGTGGGATGGAACATATCTCTGATCTTACTATTTCGGAAGATCAGTATATACTACTTCTACCGGCCTCTTTGTCATACTTGAGCTTGATTTCCAAGAGACACGGGGTGCAGAATCTCAAAGATTGCGGACCTATACCTTATTTTTATTCAAAAATTCTCTTGAAAGGTTTCAGTCAATGGAGGAGCTTTTCGTCTAAAGATATATTTGAGGAAGAATACGGGGAATTCTTTCCATCATCTGTTCAAGAACTTCTCTGTCGTATTGATCACAGTCTTCTTGGGAAATCAATTCATATGTTGCAGTATCACTTTGCTCTTAATGGGGATTCAATAAAATTGAAAAAGAGATTAAAGTTATTTAAATCCATTTGCCCAAAACTTGCTTCGCACGATAACCTGATTGACTGTGAGACTCAAGTTATTGATAATTATTCTCCACGCCAGTCTTTGAATATCATCAATCGTGTTGTTGCAAAGATATCACTTTGTAAAATATTATTGTTTCATGAAGAAGCAGGTATGAAAGATGTTTCAGTGAAAATGCAAAGCAAAATGGGAAAGTCTAGGATGCATTTTATAAATACTTTGGTGGACATTTGGCAGTTTATTGTGAAGAAATTTTCTCTAGCCTCTGATCAATCTAAAACTGCAAAAGGCACAAATATTTCATTGCTATATAATCTCATGGAAGAGTTTTTGTTGAATATTATTCTGGAATTGGTTGGGAAAATGGAAAATGATCTTATTCAGTTGCCATCTATTTCCTTCCTTGAGCAATTAATCAGATCTGCTCTTCTCTATAGGTTTGGTGATTTTACAACAGTGAAAACTCTCCGGGTTATATTATCACAGCTTAATGAGGGGAGGCTATCATTTGATTTATATCTTCAGTTGTTGCTTGCACATTCTCAGTTTGCCCATACTCTCCATTCTGTGCACAAACCAGCAGGATCCTTTTTGAAGCCTGTATCCAGCATTCTTAAGTGTCTTGTGATTCGTTCTCTTGACTATTGTGAAAGTGACGTGAAACAGACAGGGCCAACAACTGTGCTTTCAAGTGGACCATTAGAAATTGTTAGAATGCTACGGATACTCCTATGGATAAAGGCCCGCCAAACTGATTCAGATTATGGAAATGATATTAACATAAATTTAAAAGAACTGCATGCACTGCTTCGTCATTCTTATGGTGCAACAGTCAGCTGGATTGATTTAGAGATATCCAATCTTATGCAACAAATTGAGTCTATGAGTTGCCTGTTGTCTCAGAATGTCAAGTTAGATTCAGAAACAATTGAAGAGTGGTACAAAGGCCATCACGGAGACAACTTTCCAATTGACCCTGACATATGTGTGTCAACTGTTCTCTATTTTCCCTTTGATAGAAGTATCTCCGATGAGCCACCATCTGCAAATAAGATTGAACCAGATACTATCAGGAAAAAGGTTTAAGCATGTTTTTGCCTGCCTGAATGTGTGTTTCCTGTTTTTAGTTTTGTACCTGTCCTTGTTTATATCTCATTATGTTTACTAACTTCATTAAATCCTATACAGGTACATTATTCTCATGTTGAAGATAGAGAACGTTATGATCCTGCATTTATATTGCGATTTTCAATTTATAGTCTCTCAAAGGCTTATATAGAGCCTGTGGAGTTTGCTGGGTCAGGGTTGCTCGCAATAGCATTTGTTAGCATGTCTTCCCGGGACAACGGAATAAGAAGATTAGCTTATGGCACTCTTGATAAATTTAAGAATGCATTGGAGGTTGGTAACAGGTTTATCAGTTTCTGCTTATTTTATCTCATAAAATTTAATTTTGGCAATGTGAGATTTTTTTTCTACATTCTCTTCAAAATCTACTTTTTTTTGTATATTATTAATACTTAACTTCCATATGGAGAGCTACTTTTTTATGGAATCATCTAATCTGGATTTGTGAAAATATGTATGATAACTGTTCATTTCCCTTCAGTTTGTCATTATCCATTTCAAATATTTTGGCTAGAAGAATGATGTGAAATATTTGATCCGTTTTTGACAAGTTCTTTTGTCTACAACCATGTTTTGTATGTTAACTGTTCAGTTCCCATGAGGCAATTTCTCACGATTCATTTGAAATGTTTTTGGCAAGGATGCTTGATATGTCAGTGTATTTTGGGTGAATTCTTCAGTGTATTACTGTATTTAATCAGTTGATTAGATAAAAGGTGTTTTGTTCTCTTACATGTGCTTTGGGAATGGGTAATGTTTATAGTGTCTCTTTGTTGTTTTGCCCATGCATAGTGGGAAAACTTTATTACTGATATGGAAAGTGGTGGAAATCCTATATCAATTAGAAATATGACCAAAATATAGTATATCAGGGGGGAACAACCTTCATTCTACAAAAGATTGAATTAGGTCTAGAACTCAAATTCTAAGATAATATCAAAGCTTATTCTAGCAGTTTTGTTAGGTTTATCATGTCACTTGCCATCTAGGCATTATTGGACTACTAATAGATTTCAAATCTTGTAAACCTAATGCTTGAGATATCTATCCTAATACGGAGGAGTATTGCAAAACCTACATTGTCTAAAAATATGACTTAATTGTTATATATAAGTGGAAGACAATACTATAACTAGAAACAGGTTTCATGAGGTTGAGTTGTGGCCACAAAAAATGATAAGATGACATCCGGGCCTGCCTATCCTAGATTCATTAAAGAGTCATTAAAGAGTCACTTATATCCACACCCAACACTGTAGGATCAATGGAAAAAAAAATTAGGCAATTTTGCTGTTTCGTTTAATTTGTCCAAAAAAGCATGTTGTGAAAGTTAATCTAGCTAGAAAATCTTGAACTATAAGTAAGCTTGTGGAAGCCTCTAAACCATTGCCTAGAATCCCTGGCCTTCGGGAAACCAGGGCCAAAATGAATGTTTGTTGTATTATTGGGCTTGGGCATTTTCCAGGGGCTGATCCGTACCTTCAGTGCTTTCTTCGTGATACTCTATTGGAGAATACAACATTATTAAACAGGCTTCTATGGAATTCAAGTTTTAGATTGCTTTTCTGTTTTTTCTTTTGTATATATGCATATATTCCTTGTTGAAAGATTATTGTTGACTAACAATAAAAATTTCTTACAGAAATGCCAAAAGAGGAAGGATGTAATGGGACTTCGACTTCTATTAAATTCTGTTCAAAATAGTATAGAAGAGCCATGGCAAAGAATCCCGTCAGTTATTTCTTTATTTGCTGCAGAGGCATCTTGTGTATTGTTAGATCCAACAAATGATCATTATGCTGCTATAAGTACATTTTTGATACACTCTTCTAAGTTGAATATGAGGGTACGACATAAGTTGTTGAGTTTCTTTCTTTACATGAAAATTTTTGCTTTGCTTTTAGTTTTAGGTTCCATTTGCTTCAATTTTGTAGGTTATCCCTATGTTTGATAACTTCTTTTGGAGTACCTCTGTCAATTTTAAAGCAGAGAGGTCTTGGATCCTCAGGCTATTATGTGCGGGGCTGAACTCCGATGATGATGCCATGATATATATCAGGAACTCTATCCTTGAGACCCTGATGACCTTTTATGTCTCTCCTCTTTCTGATTTTGAGTCAAAGAACCTGATTATTGAGGTAAGCACATTCTTAAAATTTGTTTTATTCTTTTCCTATCTGTCTATAGTTGTACTTCAAGTGGTAGTGTCAGAGTATGTTTATACTCTTTTTGTGGTATGCATTACTGAAAATTACTCAAAGCTGTGTTTCTACTCAACTTGTTGTCATCTCTTAACTTGGTTGTCATATTGTGAATCGAATCACAACTTAGGTGCCATTTTTTAATTGTTGAATTGTATCGGTTTGAATCCTTAGTTATTCAATTCATTAGTCAAAGTTCAAAACTTATATTTCTGTTGACATTCGGATGCTGTTTCTACAAATTTTTTTATACCATTCCAATTAAGTTGGACACATGCAACTTCCATAAAACGTGTTGAAGTTTGAAGATGATGTACATGTTTATCTAGCAGCTGGGCAGTCTAAAAGTTGGACGACTTTCTATTATCAAACAAAACTTTGATATTTGGCAGGAAGAAGTTTTCGGGTTTATTAAATGTGAACCTTAAAGTACTTGTGATATTTTAGCACAATGCTGTGGTTACGGTCTAGCTTGTCCAATGATCACCCTTTTAATTTAGTAGGTATTAAAGTGAGGGGGTATACCAGAATCACATCCATTATGAATAATTTGTGGTATCAGCTGAACAGCTGTGGTGACATGTATTTCAAGGAGGATTTTTTACTGTAGCTTGGAAAAATGCATCAATTAAGTGCTGCTCCTTTAAGAAATGGGCATTCACGGGCTGAATTGTGCTTGTGCTTCTTGAATAGTGCTTAATAAGTTGTTTACCCAAACTCATACTTCATGCTTTGGAGTATGATGAAATACGCTATTTTTCTTGTGAGATTCTCACTGTGACTACTCCCTTGTCCTCTACCAATATAAAGTGAGCCTATCTTATTTACTCTGCAGGTGATAAAGAAATCTGTTAAATCGGATAAGATTACCAGTCATCTAGTGAAACACTGTTCTTTATTTTCATGGTTTTCGTCTCTCATCTCAGTTAGTAGACAAAGGCTTAACGGAGATGACAATAAACTCTTCTTGAAACATGTGTTGGTGGCACTAAAGGTAAGCCTTTTATTCTCATGCAGTTTGTAATCTCCCTCCCCCCATCATGACCTGCAATTTATTTTGTTTCTCTAATGCTTTCTGTTAACATTTTCCTTTCAAACGTGTTGCGGTTTTCTAAAATTATTATTTGTGAGCCTACATATTTTTTTAGCAAGCTTGTTCATCAAGCATAGGATGAAGAAGATAAAAGAGTAGCAGTTTGACCCTCTAGCAGTGTTGTTAAAATCACTGCCTAACTTGCAAGATTGCATGGTTGTATGAGTCAAGCACCCTCTAGCAAGCTATGTTGTATTCAATATTGCTGGAAAGTGGGATTGTGGTTTGATGTTCAGTCGTGGAATGATACATCTCAGCTGGGTAAAGTAAGCCCCACTTTTTCGTCTTAGTAAACAAATTCCTTACCATTTGCAACTCCTCCAACCTCTGAATGGTGAACGACTGGACTTCTCCTTTCCAAGCCAGAGCCCTGCCTCTCATAACTATTATTGCGGAGGGTTGTAATGAGATTTTCCAACTTACCTACTTGTCTTTTAAAAGAAGTATGTTAAACAAAGTTATAACTACATATTTCTTGAAATATGCTCAAGGTGTAATTTTCTTACTCCTAAAAGTAAAATGTGTTTAAGTTAGCAAATGGTATGGAGTGTGCTATAACATGGCCCCACTTATTTTTTGGAATGAGTAAATTAGCAAACTATAACTACATATTTCTTAAAATATCCAAGGTGTAATGTTAACATACAAATTAAATAATAGTAATAACAATTTATAAATAATAAATGAATGTATAAAATATTATATATTGTTATTTTTCTTGGATAATCAATGAATGTATTGTTATATAATACAAACTATGTATACATAATAAAGTAAACAACAATTTAATTATTTAATAGTTTAAAAATACGTACATAAATCAAATTGTTGTAATCCTTGCAACCGCTATAGCATATTTTGGTAGTAGCCCATCTGCTCCACTATTTACTATTAACTACTATGAATATTATTCTCTACCTATGTGCTTGGATTATCCTCAACATAAAGGTTATCACCAAGATTGTTCAAAGCTGTATAATGTATTCCTTTGACTGGAAATGATATATTTTACCAATTTGCTTTTAACTCAGATTTCTGTTACTTCACACTTAGTCCAACTATTATTTTCTAGGTTGTCAATGATGTTATTTCATTTGGAAGAATCTCCAAGTGGTTGAAAAATCACGGTCTTGATCAGCTCATGGAACTTTCATCCAATCTATTTAATTTCTTGCTCCATGATGCAACGTTGGCTAATGAAACTTTATTACTAGTCAATCCTTTTCTACAAATGGTTGCTTCAACGTTGAAATTATCTCAGAAAAGGAAACTATATCAGCCACATTCTACCCTATCAATTGAGGGCTTGTATCAGATGTACCAGGCTGGCAATGTCTATGATAAAGGCAAAAAAAGTATTAAATCGGAGCTTGCTCTTGAAGCCATACTTATGAATGCCCCTCATGTCTCCATTTTCTCTATGGTACTTTCTTTGATCCACCTCCTTAATTTGTTTTTTATTATAAATACTTGATCATCGATGACTCAGTTGTATACTTTAAAATTGTTTGTTCAAAGGCATACAATGAATTCAATATTGGATTGGTTATGTTTTATATTTTAATTAGACTTTAGCTACACCAATGCAAATGATTTTCATACAGTGTATTGTTTATATATCATGAAATGAAGATGAAATTAATTAGTGAAATTCACTTCATGATTCAAAAGTGTTTAAAGTTGTACAAGTGTTATATGATAAGATTTTTTTTTTATTACACCTGCATCGATAAATTATTCTAGTCTATCATGTTCCTGTGGAGGAGTTGATTTTTAAAATATTTTTGGCATTTTTAATTGACGTGGGATTTAGATTTGTCTTTTTTATTATTTATTTCTCAATCTATAATATTAAATGTCTATTCCTTGGAGAAATCGTATCTATCAGACTGAAGCTCTAATTCCTATTAAGTGTATACTTCCTCTATATTGGCTTTTTTTTTTTTGGAGTCGGTATGAATAGCCATCATATTTTTACAGAATCAGGAAAGACTTCAAAGCTTTTTTATCTGGGCAACTACGACTGCTTTAAAGTCAGAGTCTATACGAAGGCTGGAGTTCAATAAGTATCAGTTCTTCAGAAATGATTTTAGGGAAGAGTTTCGAGAGAACACTGTAGTTTCAGCACTTCTTCGCTGGCTAACGGCTTCAGTAATCATTGGGAAGCTCCGTAAAAGATCTTATTGCATGGATTCGGGGTTAGCTGAAACACACAACTTTGAATCCCTGAACTCTTTACTAGTGTATGTTGAAAATACCTCCGGGCAAAGAAATGATATTGATATTGGTGCGGAGGAGCTACTAGCTTCAACAATCTTCTATCTCCAACTGCGTCTTGGTGTCAATCATGAAGTGTTACCATCAGTTGTATGTGCTCTCTTTCTTTTGATTTTTGGTGCCTCTGATTTTGCAGGTATGGTACTTCATACATTTAATATAGTTTACTGATTGCAATTACGGTGATAGGTCAGAATAGACATTTTAGTTAGATGTTTGTATCAACATTCTTGCATCTGGCCAGATATTTATGCTTTTTATTTCATTCTATAGTTGGCAAAACTGATTTATTGCAAGACTACGACACTTTAATATCATCACACAGTTCAAGGATACGGTGTCCTCCTGAAGTTAATCCAACTTGGAGATGGTAATTTTCTGGGCCTTCTAATTCCTCATACTGAAATGAATTCGGATGTTTATTTACTTTGAAACCATGTTTAATTGGATTCTTAGTATTTATGTATGCTTCATAACTAATCATAGTGGGACCTGATTGATGTTTAGGTCGTTTTATCAGCCATGGAAGGATCATTCTCTGGAGTTCAGTGATTCACAGAAGATGGAGGAATATCATGCTTGCCTAACTTTGTTAGTGATTATCTCTAATGTTGTTGGAGGAAAGAAATTAGAGTCGGCTAGTTTATCCCCTGTAGATTTAGAGAAATCAGGCTTATTCCAATGGGAAAGAAGTTTACTAAGAAACTGAGAGTTTGAGTTATTATCTTACTTTTTGTAGATTAGGAAGTGTACAGAAAGTGTTTAGGAAATTATATATTTGAAAATACAAATTTTTTCAATGGTAACAAGCTATATGTATTTGATGGTAACATACAAGCTAAATTAAAATTTTGGTCTGATATTTGTTTCAAATTTAGTTTCAAGCTATATTTATTTGACTTGGTTCTTATGAAAAACTGATTTTAAAGTGTTAAAAGGTTTGCTTCACACTTTTTATATACTCATTTCAAACAATTTTTTGATTCTAAATTAATAAAGGTTGCATACACTAATTATTTTAAACTTCTGAATGTGGTAATTTTTATAACTCGTCAATGTCCATTTATTAAATTGATCATAATAACTTAAGCTGCACAATGGAAAGAAATAATATAACATGGTTGCTGTTATAAATGCTGATGAATAATTTTAAAATGTAAGTAATTTTAATATTTAAAAGTTTAAAATTTCTTTGGTTTGATATCATGGCTTTTGTTTGGAGTTAAGAAAATACAAACTCTCTTTATACATTGAGAGTTGTTATTGAGAAAATTTAGAGCTATAAACTCTAGGATATTGATAATTATCTTTAATATAAAAATTCAGCATTATGAACTAATTTATTAAATCATTCTTGGATGGTTAATATATAAAAAACAATGACGATATTTTCAAGTGATTATATAAAAGTGATTAGTTATATCTTTAATACAATATATACCATTATATCTTCCATGTTATATTATTCTTTTTGTGCCTTTTCAAAATATATATCATAGTATTTTTTACATGAATGAGGATGAAAAAAGAAATGAAACAAATGGATAAATGTAAGTTTAATGTGACGGAATCGTTTTATGAAGCTTTATTTATGACTTGCTGACTTAATTAACTTTTAAGCATATTATAAATTACAATTAGTGTATTTTTTATTTAATATCTTATGATTTCCTATTGTATTTATTGACTATTTAAAATACCTTTTAATTTTATTTAAATATTTTCTCTTTGGTTTTTATGTCAACATGATAACATAATTATCACTTTTGTCAATATGCCTTCTTCAACTTATTGATAAGCTTGTGTCTTTTCTCTCTAATATCTTCAATCTTGCCCTTGGAGAGAGAAAAAAACAATTTAATTGCAATTAGAAAAAATTAGAGAAAAAATAACTAAGTTGATTGACGAGTTGAAGAAGATAAAATGAAAAAATATGTGACGTCTTCCATTGAAAACAAATATCAAACAATCACATACTTAGACTAAAATTTATGTAATACTTAAAACTTAATTAACCATTTATTTATTTATTCTTTTTACTTCCAAAAGAAGATAACTTTAATTTAGAAAAAACAATCAACATAATATTACTTTGCCCTTTTTTTTTTCTTGTTATGGAGTAAGGTAAGGACAAATTGATGAAAAAAAAACATTGAAATCAGTACGAGTTTTAGGTCAATAAATTTGCATGATGAAGTAACAAATCCTCCATGTGAGTATGAATACGTGGACTGCACATGACTTGCTCATTTCTAGAAAGTGAATCAATTAGATTGAACAAAGAGTGAACACATTTAAGTCACTTTAGGTCAGGTGAATAGACCTGATTTGTCTATTTCTAGCAATTGCATCATGTGTTGCATCCAACTCTATTCAATTACTTCATAGAGATAACTCACTTTAAGTTTGGCCTCTTTTTTCTTTTTGTCTTCATACTAGTTGTGGAAGGAAACTATTAATGGGCAACAAGAGAAGTTACAATGAACATGTAGTAGCAATGGTTTTATTGGAGAGTAAACATCCAAACATGGTCCCATGATAAAGTAACATGACAGAAAACTAAGAATATGAGAATTACAGAGGCATTTCTAGTGGGTTTTCTGGACTGATTACAAGGACACGAGCATCATCATCCAACATGGTACAAACCAAGTAAAAAATCATGCATGACTATGTCCCCCTCATGTATTATTTACCTAAGTTTGTTGAAGAATCATATAAAGTGGTGCTCAAAGTGCTGCAATGCACTCAACTTCTATCTTGGCATCCATTGGCAAGGCAGCAACTTGATAGGTTGATCGAGCTGGAGCAGGTGAAGGGAAGTCTGAAAACATTTTAACCATACTTAAATCATTATTTACACCAGAACTAGCAGGGATTAGAAAGTAAAATTGCAGAAAAAATAGTAAAGCCTTATCTTATCTTTTCCACATAGGACTAAACATATTCAATTTGCCTGAAAATAGATTAATTTTTACAGCACAATGTGATTTATCATCAGAAGTGAATTTCATTGGTAAAGTATAGTATAGCACATTTAGCACTTGATTTGCACAGGGGTTTAATATACTGCAATATTAAACAAATGGGTAATTACTGTTATCAAAAAGAGATAACAATTGAAAAGCAAAAGTTTAGAATGGTGGTCCTGGTAAGGCAACACCAGAATCACTAGCATAGAACTCACATTTAGCATAGATCTCATTAACTTTCTTGAAGTCCTTCAAATCAGCTAACCTGGAGGAAATAAGTGGTATAAATATAGCTGTCTTGCCAGCAGCATTGAATACAATTCAAAGTAAGGAAGAGCAAATAATTCATACAATATTGTCGTCTTAACAACTGATGAGTAGCCAGCACCCCCAGATTTTAGTATCTCCCCCATATTTTTGAGAAGCTGAAATGTGTAATTATTTTACAAATGTCAGTGACAATATCTGTCTCAGCAGTGTACTTTCACAGCAATGCCACATCGGAACAACATTGCTGGCCTGTGTTACTTTTAAAATGAGACAAACTTAAATGCATATATCAGACAATGATTTTATGACATTTAAAGAATGTAAGTAACAAAACTTGCGTGTATAGCAGTTTCCCACTTATGCAGAAAGATACAGTGTGAAGATTAAGTAATGTACTTAGCATTAACAATGGTAAAATATTTGCATTCTTGTGATAATTATTGATTTTGGGAGTCTGGTAGGTTCTTGATTTGGTTAGTAACAAGTGGGGGACTGGTAAGCCCAATGATCTACTTTAGTGGCTGATTCTACATTTCTTGGAGGAGGGGCTAAGTTCCCATTTTCATTTTCGGATTGTTTGATGGTGTTTACCTTGGCTTGGAGCATTTTTTTTTCTTGCTTACTCAATAATACATTCTACCTTGTTTACGTAGGAGTTGTCCCAATCAGAGTCCTATGCTTTTAGGGGTCTTAATGGTTTAGGACTTGTACAAGTTCTACTATGCTATGACCTGACCAAGATGATAAGCATATAAAGAAGTATTAGTGCTGTTCACTTTCTTTCAATTCTACTGATTATTTCTTATAGTTCTTTTTTACCCTACCTTTGTCCCAATTAAATTCTTCATTTATAAAAAAGCATACTGATAATATACTGATAATAGTGATCGTTCCAACAATCAATCTATTGGAAATTTCGAAAGGAAGCTCTTACAAAAGCTAAGTTCCCTTAAGAAAAATCTGTTTTTTTTTTTTTTTTAAATGATTACGGTATTATGTTAGTTACACTGGCATATCTTTCAAAACTAGAAAAAGTTAATTCAGCTTCATACACATTCAACCAAGTGACTATTCTAAATCATTCAGTATTTCCAAATAAGTGGAGAGGGAAGATTCCCACTTCAAATATTGTGAAACATCTGATGCCATGAAAATTACTCAACAATTAGGAGTGAAGTCATCCATCCAATTAAACCATATCTCAAGCACAACTTCTTCTAAATGATCAATCAAACCCCATAAGCTCAAATCCATGAGAAAAAGTGTCAAATTACAAATACTAAGAAAATTTTCCTTATCAAAAAAGGAAAGGCTGCATGTTCATAGTTATCTTAATGTACCTGCTCTGTCTGATCTTCAACATCATCAGAGATGAACTTTCCAGTCTGTATTAGAGAGCAAAACATGTATCATCAGTCCAACATTTAGCATGCAACTACACAACTGAACACATATGTAGAGAAAAATTAAATTGAAGAGTGAACTTCAGATGGATGATGTCAAACCTCGGGAACAAGGCCAAGAACACCCGACACAAACAGAAGGTTGTTGGCTTTGATTGCTTGAGAATATGGTCCCAATGCCGCTGGGGCCTTTTCAGTCTGAACAGCTTCCTTTATTCCTGCAATCAATGAGAAAGTTATTGACAGCTCAAGATTTCATCAAAGATAAAAATAACAATACAAATTCCTTCTCATGATTTCACTTTCATTACATGTAAATTTTAGATTTCTTTTACACATTACATCATAGTCACAAAGTTCTAGTCAAAAGTCAAAACTATAACCGAAAGGGGTCAACATGTTAGAAGTCAACAACAATTTCAGGAACAATTTGCATACTCTAAAACTTTCCACAAACAAAAGCAATGCAACTAAATAGAACACTTAATCATGCAAAAAATTAAAACAAAAAAATTTTGCACAAATAAATAAAATTCGAAAAAAAAACGACAAGAAAACGATCGGATTTTACGGGAATCATTAGAGATGCTCCTGCACGCGAATGGCAGAGAGCGCTTAGACGAACACGAACGCAATAGTGAGACACCGGCCACCATGGCTCCGCCAATTCCGGCGGCCCACGATGCTCGGCGGAAAAAAACTCCGCCGTTCATCGCCGGAATGTGGAAAGTCCGTGCGGCGCAAAACGATGCCATCTCTCTCTCAGAGACACACGCACTGAGAGTGACTGTGAAATTATAAAATTCTGGGACAAACGTTGTGCTCTGCAATTAACACTTGCAATGTTTTTTCAGTTTTCCGAAATTACCCTTAACTGTGTAGATTCTCTCATGGAGGAAGCTTCTTATTCTCACACATTTTCTCCATTCTCTCACACATAACTACTACTAATATATTTTTTTTTCTTGTTTTATTGTGCTTTTTCATTAAGTTTTATTAATTCAGTAAATCAATAATTTGGTCTTTAAAGGTGTGAATTGTTGATAATTTAATCTTTCAAAAAACTGAAATAATTATTTTAGTCTTTGAATATGCAAAAAGTTTTATAATTAGATCTTATTACTAAGTTTTATGACACTAACGTGTCATCAAAATATAAATTTAAGGACCAATTTACGAGTAAGTTATGGACTATTTCTTTGTAAATTTATGAAATTATAAACCAATTTGAATTTTTTTTATATATTTAGAAATTAAATCAGATTTTCACTCTTTAGAAAAAGTAAATTCCTATTATTTTACATATTTTAATGATCAAATTGGTCATTTATCAATAATTAGTTTTCATCTAAGAGTCTACCTAGTCATTTTTAATATCATGGTCTCTTTCAATAATGTATTTTCATTTGAATACTTTAGATAAACTAAATTTATTATCACTTCGACTAACTACTCGTTACTTTATATATTTTTTTAACAAAACGAATAATATTAACAACACTTTGCTTATATTTATCACTTTTCTTCTTTAATTGTCTACATTTCTTAGGAAAGTTTATTCCGAAGCTGGAAGGATTAGAAAATATGTTTTTCTCATTGTAAAATACATTTAAATGAGTGTTACTTTTGTATTTTGATTACATGTTGTTTTTCATGTTGTTTATGTTGTTTTTCATGTTGTTTATGTTGTTTTTCATGGAATCAAGTTGTCTCAAGAGTCTTTAGTCTCTCGTCTCTTCTTTGCAGAGTTTTTCATAAACAATTACTTACTTAGCAATGCTTCTGGAGAATGAGTACACTCCCACGCCCAAGTTAGTAATACTTCTAGTTTAGGGGTGAGTAAAAAATGAATGTCAAGATAGGTCTCTTACCTTGAACACTAAACCTTTTATATATTACTTAAGTGTAAACCTGTGGTATTCATTTTTATTCTCATCGTAAATACCAATAAAATCCTATGAATGCCCTATCGTATCTGTATTTGCCGTTACATTCCCTTGCTGTCCATATTCTTGAATACACTTTTACAGTCCATATCCCATTTGCGATGTACATATGTACGTGTGAGACCCTTGTGGTGGCCAAATACATGTTTGAGTGAATTTAGTTTCATGAATGCACATTAACAATTAGAACAACTTTTTAAATTATATATGGTATATTAAAAATGGATAGAAATTAAATTACGTATCTTTTTGTTTCTTTTATAAGGCACAATATTAAATGTTAATAAATCATAAAATATAAAATAAAATATAGTAAAGAATAAAAAAAATCTATTAAGATATTTATTTATTTATTTATTTTTATTGTCTTTTAAGTTTTTTAAATATGATATTAATCTCTCTCTCATTTGTTTTCTTTTGTTTGTAAAAAGAAAGACTTATTATTTTTGTTCTTATTTTCTTATGTTCTCTTCCATTATTCAACAATATTTTTTTTATCTCACTTAATAGTGAAATATTAGTTTAATTATTATCATTATTTTTTATCTCACAAGTCTATTCAATTTTTTATGAATATAGAAGAAAAAGTATTGTAGTATGTGTTTTTTCATAACCGATTTTATCAACCATGTCAATCTTTGCCGAAAAAAGTAAAATCAATTATTTTTTTCTTGATTGATCGTTTAATTCGTCTTATTTTAAGTCTACATGTTTCTATCTTTCCAATATAAAGATCATCTTCTGTCATGGAAGATAATTTTTTTGTCGACAATATGGTTATTTACATTGAAATAGAAATAACTACAAATTTTTGTTATGATTCAATTATTGGTGGTGGTCAAGGATTTCAAGGACGAAATGTCAATCATTTATATATTGTGATTTCTTTAATAGTTACCGTTATATTAAATGATATATTCAAATTTATTAAATGACAATCATTTATATACTGTGATTTCTTTAATAGTTACCTTTATACTAAATGATATATTCTAATTTATTGCATTACTGACAGTAATTAAGTATACAAGTTTTGAATGAATTATTTTGTCTCCCCCAGCAATATTGGTCAAGATCCGCCACTGCCTGAGCCCATACATTGGGATGTACATACGCTTGAGCTCATATGTATTGGGATGTGGGATGTACGTCTATACGGCCTGAGCCCATATGTATTGGGATGTACGATGTACGTCTATACGCCTGAGTCCATATGTACTGGGATGTATGTTTGTATGCATGTATGTCTGTATGTGGCGTATCCCTGTATTGGGTCCATATACACCTACCCTTAATTTGACTGAAATGTACTTAGCTCCAATGGGCCGAAATGTCCCCGGCCTCCCCATACACCAGCTACTCAACTTCTTCGTGCACCAATGGGTTGAGAGATGTTTCCGGTCTCCCCACCAGTCGAAATGTCTCTGACCTCCCCATACACCAGCTACTCAGCTTCTTCGTGCACCAATGGGTTGAGATGTTCCTGGCCTCTCTATACACCTGTGATCATCAACACTAACATTTTAAGTAAATTGATCTTGATAAATGATAAATGATATACTTATATAGAAATAATAAATTAAATGGAGTATAATTTTCCAATCAATGATATTATTGAGGCATAATTTGCCAATCAATTATATTATCAATTAATTACCTTAACAATCCTCATATAAAAAAACCTATAAATATGATGCATTCTTAGAGGAAGTACTCACTTTCAATCTTATATACTCTTCTAAACTAATATTTTCTTATTTCTTATAGTTTTTTATGCTCTTACTTATTTGCTTATTTGAGCGTCGAAGAATATTCTGTAGGTGGATCTTCCTCCGATTTTATCGTTAGATCAACGATCCAATCTCTCTACATCATTTTGAAGGACCCACACTATCTATGTTAGTGAGAACATTTGGTGTCCACCATAGGTCCCCATGCCCAGGTTTCAAATAAAAGACTAACTATAACAAATGAAATTATTGCATTAGTTATTTTAGAAATTTGGAAATATCTTATGTGTTTTTCTATTACTTGTATTATACGAAGTACAGCACAAGAACTCTACTAAAACAAAAGTAAAAAAAAAATTGATCTTTGGTCTTGCAATAAATTAGTTTCTTTTTCTTCTAAAAATAAGATTATTTGTTATTCCATTTGCAGCTTGATTATATGCATGAGACTATGTCGACTCATTTTGCTTTACTTTTATATGTGTTGGTATTTTTCTGATTCAAATTTTGATTACTATATATATTATCATGTTCTACATATTTCACCTTTATATTAGGTTTCTTTAATTTATGAATTTTTTTTCATACTCTATTATTATTTTCATACAAAATTATATATTATATACTTTGTGTGTTTTATTTTGTGCTCTTCATCTATAAATTCCTATCAACCAAGGTAAAAGTATAAATTCTTACCAACTAAAGTAGAAGTACCTAAACTCTCTACATTTGAAAGATTAAATACTTATTTTTAATATGACAATTCATATAATTTTCAATGGAAAATTTAAGTACGCTTTTGCACTTCTATTTCATCATGAATTGGAGTATGGGTTAATTAAGGATTAATATAAATTTTTGATCCATTTGATAGTATTGACTAGAAACCAACTCATAGGCATATATGTTTCATGGTGAGTATGTCATTAGAAGAATCTTTCCAACATCTTCTATCACTAATATGTCAAGACTGATTCTCTAAAATGATTAATTTTTTTTTATATATTTTACCATGAATTTGATATTTGATATTCCACCACTCTTATATAATCCCAGGATTTGAGGATATGCTTGCTATCTTTATTTTTAACTCTGTGAGTTAAAAACTGTAAATGCTACCTATAAGGTTTACCTGAGCAAAGGTCTAGAACAACACCACATACAAATGTTGAAATTAAGAACTAATGCAATGCAAAATCATCTTGATCGGAACCAAAATACTAGAGAGGCTTTTGAGGCCAAGTTTAAAGCATAATTTGTTTATATGAAACCATACAAAGGAAAGAATAGTATTTGTAATTACCTAACTTTGCACAACAACATAGATAAAGTATTCAAGTTAATCATCAAAACATTTAAAGTCTTACTATAATTGGAATTGTATCATATTATTATATACTATTTCCTACTTGTCTTGTTTTTTCCTAAGGAGAATTTTGACTGAGAATATTTTAATAAGGCATTAATAAAATATATAGTCATATTATTTCAAACATTACTTTTTATTATAATTTAAGCTAAGATGAAGGAAGATTCACGAGGAAAGCTCTGTCGAGGTATACCCGGCCAATGAAGACTTTTGCTTCATAATCCCTACTTAGCACATCCTCAAGCAAACTAACTTCATCTAATACAATGACCCCTACTAGACTTATCTAATTAATGCATTAACAAATTTATTTAATGTTTTCTTGTTGTACTCGTCTAATCAATGAATTCTTAGACTCACCTAATATCTTTTTGTTGTACTCATCTAATTAACATATGAATTGACTCGTCTAATATTTTTTATTATACTCGTTTAATTAGTGTATATATAATTTCGTCTAATGTGTATTTCTCAATTTGTATGATATTTTTTGTTATACTTGTTTGAGTGAGTTTATTATTAAACATTTAATATGAATTTAACAAAAATATCAATATAATTCTAAAAACCATTAATACACTTTTAAGAACATAACATATACCATACAAAAATATCAATATAATATTATTATATAAACAAATACACATACTAATTTACTAAAGAAATACTGAAATATAAAAAATAATTAAAAATTTTCTAAAAGATGTAATTATGATTCGTATGTAATTTAAAATAATCTTTAAAATTATTTTTTGATAAAAATTTTAATTATATTTAATTAAATTTTATAAGATTATGCCTATGATTAATTGTACATAAAAAATGTACACTTAATAATTTTAAAGGAGAAAATTATATATTAATGATATTAATTATGCATATGAATTTTTAATATGCAATTAATTGTATACACATATATGATTCTTATTATTAACATACAATTAGTATATCATTATATATTTAATGTACATTAATATATGAATTATATACATGTACAATTAATCGTCAGATATATAAAATTGTAAATTAGTTATTCCTATGATATATAAAATTGTACTATTAATATATACGTTTATATATATATATATATATATATATATATATATATATATATATATTTATTGTGCAATTAATATTCTTATGATTCCTATATACATTTTTAAACTATTTCTTATATTATACACATATCAATTAAAAAATTAATAATAATAAAAAAATAATATATAAAATAATAAAATAAGAATAATAATTTAATAGGAAAAAAAATTAACAATAAAATTAAAATAATTATAAAATGTTATAAATGTAATTTAAATATTTTTAATTTAATAAAATAGTATAAAAAGCATAAAAGAAATAAAAAAAGAAAAAGACCCGGTCGAAAACTAGATCAAAATAAAATTGTGATGATTATGGTTATCAATACTTATGTAATAATTAAATAGTTGTAACTTCTTTTCTTAACATGTTATTAAAAATTGATTGAAATAGAATAGAATTAATTAATAAGTTTTGACCAAACCAAAATATAACTGAAATTGATCCATCAAATTAATCTATAAATAACATAACATGCAATCTTGTTCTTTACCTAAACAAATCAAGAATTAAACCATACATTTGTGTGATAGATAAATGGCCACTTCAACTATCAAGCTTTTCACCACAATTCTCTTCTTTGTTTTCTTTTCTCAAGGTGATTATTTCTCCCAATATTGTATGAAACCTAAAAAAGTTTTATAATTATTAATTTTCATAATATCTTTATTGCATGATATGTTTATTAGGTTATAGCAAATGCTCTTTGAAGGATATTCATGTAAGCCAAACAATAACTGGACTTACAGTGAAGGGAAAACCAGAAATGAATGTGACGATTGCAAATTGGTGTTCTTGTGCACAATCAAATCTGAAACTTGATTGCAGAGGATTTCAATCCACTAAACCAATAAACCCTTCAATTTTGAATGTTTCTGGGAATGTTTGTCATGTTAATGGTGGAAAACCTCTGTTAAAGGCTGCTGTTGAATTTAGTTATGCTTGGGATACTTCATTTTCATTTGATCCTATTTCTTCTTCTATTTCTTGTAATTGAATATGTATGCAAGGGATTTTATGTTTAAAATTTAAATTTAAACATAATGTTGAGAATTTATAAATGATACTTTATTATATATTTTAAAGGTTTAATAAGTTATGAGTCCTGTATTTTTATTTGAGTTCTTATTAATTTTATTTTGGTATGTTAACTATACAGAGTAATAGGTATTTTTTCTTCTCACCATACAATATTTCGTTATAAAATACTATAATGATAAAAATGTAAAATGTATTTATTGTATTTAGAGAAAACTATTTTTAAAAGTAATTAAAATTAAAAATATAATAATATAAAATTATAAAATATATTCATAATATTTTATAAATATAAAATATTGAATTATTAAATTATGAAATATAAAATTAAAAAATAAATATACAAAACTATAAAACTGGAACTTAATTTTTTTTATAATTTTATACTTTTAAGACACTTTTAAATTATTACATTATCAATTAAGAAGTGAATTTAAATTTAATTTATTTTCATAAATTTAGATTACAGATGAGAATTGTTTATAATAATTTTATATCTAATTAATATGAGATCTCAATAATATTATAGTTTTAATTATTTAATATCATTTTAAAATTTCTTTAATTAAAATATTGAAAGATTAAATTAGCAGTGAATTTGTTTTTAGGCTAATAGATTTTTTTTTTTAAAATACTGAATATTCTTTTTTAATAATACTATTGAAGACATATCCAAGTGTGTTTATATTTTTTATGTTAATAAAAATAATAAAATTATTATTGTTATTATAATCACAAATTCAAAATAGTTTACACATAATTTATTTATTTTGTAATAAAATGGTCAAGTTTAAAGAAAACAGTCAAATAAAAACAATAGCTTTATTTTATCCATAAAAAAAAGAATAGTTAAATTTAAAGAAACAATCATTTAAAAAGAAAAATTGATAAAATAATTATTTTAATTTAAAAAGAAAACATTTATTTAAAAGGTAAATTGGAACAGTTTTCTTTTTCATCGATAAAAAAACAATTAAATTTAAAAAAACAATCACTTAAAATATAAAATTGATAAAATAATTATTTTAATTTGAAAGAAAAGTATTTATTTAAAAGATAAAATTAAAAATATATATATTAATATCAAAATGAAAAATCATCTTTATATATATACACTGACTAACAAAAATACAGGCGTGATATATAAAACATTTTGAAAAAAACGGTTTAAGACAAAAACTTTTTTTAAAATAATAGTTAAGAATACATTATTTATAAAATAATTAATTTTAAAAATAACAATTAAGGATAAAATTGAAATATCACAAAAAGAGATATCTTCTTTATATTTTATATATTATTTTATATATTGTTATAAATTATAGATAATATATATATATATATATATATATAATAATAATAATAATAAAATTATTATTATTATTTTAATAATTATAAAATAAAAATAATTTGTGTAATTTTTTTATAAATAATTTTTATTTATTCTGTAATAAAATAGTTAAATTTTAAAAATAAAAAAATAATTTTTTTTTTAAATTTAAAGAAACAGTCACTTAAAAGTAAAATTGGTAAAATTAGTATTTTAATTTAAAAATAAAACATTTATCAGAGGATAAAGTTAGAAAATAAATGTGTACACCAAAATAAAAAATGTCCTCTATAAGTATAAATACAGTGTAAATTTGTATATATTATCAGTCAATTAAAAATTATTAAAAATGTGACAACAAAGAAAATTTAAAACTCAAATATAAATAAATTTAAATTACTTTCTCCCTAAAATTAATTACATAATTATTTATATTTATTTTTTAACACATGACAGTGAATTATTAAAAAGAAAAAAATAATAAAAAATTAAAATTAAATAAATTAAATTTAGATTTATTAAAATAATATCGTGTATTGAATAAATATATATAACAGTTTAATTTATTTAGATTTATTAAGTTCTTCTAAGAAAAGATACTACAAAAACTCCAAATCAATGAATTTTGTCTAATAAAGTTCAGATCAGTATAAGAATAATATAATCAATTATAATAAATAATAATAAATCAATAACGTAAAGAAGATTGTGAAATTGAAATATAGACATTATAGAAATTATACAGTTTTCGGATAAAGGTTTTAAGAATTATTCAGGAGCCTCTCGTAAAATATCTTTTGAACTACTTCAAAATGATGACTTTTAACTCATTTTCCAAAGTAAATTTGACATGTTGGTGTAGTAAAATTCTAAACTTGTTAGGTTTTGTCATAAACTTCATATGCTTTAGTGTTTTATGATAAAATGCATGTAATTATGTTGCTTTTCAAGAATACTAAAATAATTCATCTAAGATTTGATTTAACTAATGTAGATTTAGAGATAATCAAATCATTATAAAAGTTTGTTCATTATTTTTGTCCTTTATATATCTTTTTATTTTTTTTATTTTAGACTTAAAAGACTATCTATCTTTTTTTTTTATAATAATTAAAAAAATATTTTTTTAAAATTGGTAGTTTTTCTACAAGAAAACTTTTGAATCAATTCAACTCTTTTAATTTCTTTTTTTGGTGCTCTATTGGTAAAAGTAGTGTTGATTTTTTTTTTTGTTACCAAAGAGCACATAATTATTTTAGAGTTCACGTTATCATTACAAATGTATTTTAATAAAGGATAGTTTTAGAAAAAAGATGCAAAAAACTTGTGGTCTGAATATTTATGCGTTCCATTGTTTAAAAGAATAAAAAAAAAATTGTAATATGCTTAAAAAAGAATACTCCGTTCTATGATATATAATTTTATTCAAATATTTTATCATGATTAAATTATTTATAAACCTGGTGATTGTCATTATAGATTATAGATATAAATTATGGATTTTGGACATTTTTAATTTTTAATACACTTTATTATATTTTATTTAACAATTACGTTTTTATTTCTTTAATTAATGTAAGAGATATCAATTAAGAGTGATAATGATTTAATAGAAAATTATTTATTTAAATAATTAAATATTCAAAATAGAATTGCAATGATTATGCTTATCAAACTCATGTAATAATAAATGGTTTTAGCTTCTTGTTACGTATTATTGAAGATTGACAGAAATAGAATATAATTAATTAATAAGTTTTGAACAGTCCAAAAATAGAACTGAAATTGATCTATAAATAACACAACATGCAATGTTTTCTTTTTTACCTAAACAAATCAACAATTAAACATTACATTTGTGTGTCATAAACAAATGGCCACCTCAACTATCAATCTTTTCACCACAGTTCTCTTCTTTCTCTTCGTTTCTCAAGGTGATTATTTATCTCAATATTGTTTTTAACATAAATTTTTTTATAATTATTAATTTTCATAATTTCTTTATTGCATGGTATGTTATTAGGTTATAGCAAATGTTCGTTGGAGGATATTCATGTAACCCAAACAATAACTGGAGTTACAGTGGAGGGAAAGCAGGAACTTAAAAGTGAGTATTACAAATTGGTGTTCTTGTGCTCAATCAAAACTCAAACTTGATTGCAGAGGATTTCAATCCATTAAACCAATAGACTCTTCAATTTTGGAAGTTTCTGACAGTGATTGTCTTGTTAATGGTGGAAATCCTATATTAGATGGTGCTGTTGAATTTAGCTATGCTTGGGATACTCCATTTTCATTTCATCCTATTTCATCAGATAATTCTTGTCCTTGAATATGAATGTAAGGGATTTGAGTGTTATAATTCAAATTTAAGTAGAATGTTGAAAATTTATACATGATATTTTATTATATATTTTTAAATTCTCTCATAAACGTGTGAATTATCAATTTAGTTTTTATTCAAATTTTGATAATTATATTTTTCTCATAAACGAGTGAATTCTCAATTTAGTTTTTATTCAAATTTTGATAATTATATTTTTCTGTAAACTATGTGTTGTGATAGATATATTATCTTTTTATATTATTTTAATATGTCATGTAAGACCCATTAAAGTTTGGCTGGCCATTTCTGCCCTAAAGTTTAGGGCTGCCCTCTTGTGTTTGGGTCTAGGACTGACCCAATTGATAAAACCCTTTCAGGTTGCCCTAACCCTCACTTTGCACTCTTGCAGAAGGTTCAACAGCCGTCACTCTCCCTTCCCCCTCACAGAACGCTCTGCTAGGGTTTGCCCTAAGGTCCACTTCGAGCTAGCTCAAACTCAGTTCCTACTCCACGTAAGTTCCCCTTCTAGCTTGTATGATTTTTTCCTTGGCATTGTTCCAGTTAGGACTTCGTATTAATCCCCCTTGGTTCTGTTTCTCCGTTGTTTTCCAGCTCTTTAGTCGTTCCCAGGACAGCAGTGCTAGCTATCGTGCCGCCAAGGCTTCCGTTAACCCTTCCTCCAGGTACGGAAAGTTAGGGTTTCGAGTTTGAGTTGTCCTTAATCTGTTTTTGGGTTGCCTTTGATCTGTTTGAGCCTACTGGATGTTTGTATGGATAAATGGCTATTCGTGGTGCGTGGGATATCTTGCATGATGGAAGGGTTTGGAAAAATGGTATCTGTTGCAGGTGAATCCAGGGCGAGACCTGGTAATCTCGCTCAAGCGAGTCGGACTCGCTCAAGCGAGTCTGGCGGAGGCTCACCCAAGCCTTTTTTTCCCAAGGTCGCCCAGGCGGCCAACTCTGTAATTTTGAGCGAGCAGACAACTCGCCCAGGCGAGAGGGGTCTCGCCTAAGCGAGATCCCGCGTTGTCCCTATTCATGTTTTGTGCCCTCGCCTAGGCGGAAGGGGGGACTCGCCTGAGCGAGACCCCTCAGCCTGAGCGAGGTGCTGAGCGAGACAGTGCTGTGATTAGATGTTTGTTTGTTCCTGAATGATCTGTTTTGGTGGAGTATGAATGTATGATGAGTGATATGTATATAATGGAGCATGAGGTATACGTGGCATGATTCATGAATTACAAATGATGGGTTTGGTATGAAAGTTGGCATGTGAACTAAGTGAGTGGGTTATTGTTAAAGTGGCATGAAAATGTGATGAATTGAAGTCCTATGAGCATGGATGGACTATGATAAGTTGGAATGGGTTGGATCTGGAAATTGAAAGGTAACGACTTTAAAGGTTCATGTAATGAGGGTATCCTTACATGGTGAGTATTATTTGATTGTATGATCGTATTTTATCTGTGTTAGTGCATAATTCCTTGGGGGTCTCTAGGTGAGACTTTCAGGGTCGCACTTCAGTGGTCGGAACGTAATTCCATGGCCCCTGGTAGTAGGTGTCCATGGTGGTGCCCATCTGTATAACTAGGTAAGGATTCAAGTTAAGGTTGCATCTTGACACTCTAAGGAGTTAGTTAGTCTCACTTAGAGCGGATTGACTCCTGTGGTGAGAGTAGCAGGAGGCCTGAAATTCTTTAAGGGCTAACCTTGTAGTGAGGGAAGATTGATCCATCGTAACACTTGTAACACATAGCTCGTGAGTGAGCAGCTCGGGGATGAGCAGAGGTATCCACCACAAGTGCGGGCATCCGCTGAATCTGACCAAGTTATACGTATCCGGATGAGTCGAGTCGAGTCGAGTCGTAGTGTATTGAATGAAGAGTCATAACATGCTTGGTTGTTATATGGATGTGGGATGATGAAAATATATTTGATTGTATGATGAATATGTTGTTGGCTCTAGCTTACCCATTTTGTTGCATGGTTGTATTGTATGTGACTGTTCTTTCTTGCGATGATCATCAATTTGATTGATGGGAGCAGATGGGCGAAGTTCTCGTGGTCAACAAGGGAATGGTGATTCCGCTGCTTAGCCATCTGGGCTGGAGTTTTTCTTCATGATTTCTTTAGGGCTATGGCCCATGTATCGCTTTATGCATTTTTACTATATTCTCTTTGTTAGACTTGTATATGGTTTCCGTCGGCATCGTGGTGTGCCTAGTTCTGTAGGGGTTGTTTTAAGGACCCCAATGCTACGCTACAGTACTATTATTGTGTGACGTTTTCCTTTGATTTCGCTTAATAATTAAACGGGACGTTACATTTATGGTATCAGAGCGGTCATTCCTTAGGTCTGATGTCCGCTTAGCTTCCCCTATGTCTTCTGAGTGTTCTTAGTTAAATTCTTGTCTTTATCGAGCCTAACCAAGTGATTTTCTGTGTGCCAGTGGACTATGGCACGTCCTCGTAGGACTTCACAATCATCCCAGGGAGACGTACTGACATCGCCAGAGCGATAGAGGCGATGGTAGCGGCGATGGCACAACAGAGTACAGCGATGATGCAGCAGCATGAGGCATCCATGTAGCGACAGGCGGCGTCGCTTGAGCAGCAGCAGGCAGTGATGCAGCAGATTAAGGCTGCGAGGGTAGCTGCTGAGGATGCTCATCGGCAGCACATGGAGGCCCTCCGCCAGCTGGAGGAGAACAAGGCGACTGCCCCTGTGTTTGGTCTTGAACCACGACCTACAGTCAAGGAGTGGGGCTTAGAGGATTTTCTGAAGCACCACCCGGCGAAGTTTGATGGGAAGACTAGTCCTGACGTCGCAGATCAATGACTGAAGGACCTGGAGCGCATCTATGACGCCAAGATGTGCCCTACGGAGAACAGGTTGGCGTTTTCAGTGTATATGCTCATGGGGGAGGCGGAGCATTGGTGGAGCAGCACCAGATCCATCCTAGAGGAGAGGGATGAGCCAGTGACATGGGAAACTTTCAGAGAGAGATTCCTCTCAAAGTACTTCCCCGACATCATCCGGTACGCCAAGGAGGTGGAGTTCCTCTAGTTGACCCAGGGAGGGAAGATCGTGACTGAGTACGCTGAGAGGTTCAAACACCTCAGCCGTTTCTACACCCTGCCACTCGATGAGGAGTGGTGATGCAGGAAGTTCGAGAACGGGCTTCGCGGTGATATCTGCTTGATGGTAGCTCCCTTGTCCATCAAGGATTTTGCCGCTCTAGTGGAGAAGGCCAGGGTGATGGAGAAGATGAAGCATGAGGTGGAAGGCCAACGCCCACAGCAGCCACAGCCACCCTAGAGGATCGGTGGACCATCTGGGTCCAAGCCCAGACATGAGGAGCGGAGAAGACCGTATAATAGACCCCACCATCAGCCTCAGGGGTCTAGGAGCTTTTCTCCTCAACAGGGCCGAGTTCGGTGTTACACATGTGGAGGACCCCACCCGAGGAGCGCTTGTCCACGTATGGAGGGTTACCGTAGATGCAACAATTGTGGCAAGGAAGGCCACTTTGGGAAGGACTGTCCCAACCTTGCCAGGGCAGCAGCACACCCTCCAGTTCAGACTCCCCATCAGCATCAGTGGAGGGACAGAGGCAACAAGCCTCAGTCAACCGGCAGAGTGTATGCCATGACAGGAGCTGAGGCATCAGGCTCAAGTAACTTGGTTATGGGTAGTTGCATAATAGCTGGTTCTTCTTGATGTGTGTTGTATGATTCTGGAGCGACACAGTCTTTTGTGTCAAATGCATGTGTGGAACGGTTGGGTCTGCCGGTGCGCGAGCTGCAGTGTGAGCTTGCGGTGTCTACTCCGGCGTCGGGTTTGGTCAGGACATCGTCCTTATGTGCTAGGTGTCCAGTGGAGGTAGAGGGACGCAGGTACAGGGTGAACTTAATATCTCTGCCTCTACAAGAGTTGGAGGTGATCTTAGGGATGGATTAACTCGCTGCCAATCGCGTTCTAATAGATTACCGAGAGAAGAAACTGCTTTTTCCCAATGCAGAGGAGCCTGAATTGGTATCTTCTCAGGGTGTTATGAGGGAACTCCATGACGACGCGCAATGTTACATGATCTTCACACATATGGAGGTGGAGAGAGGAGAGGCAACATTAGTTGTATCGGTAGTGCATGAGTTTGAAGACGTATTTCTGGATGAGGTACCAGGGTTGCCTCCCAGTAGAGAGGTGAAGTTCTCTATTGATTTAGTCCCAGGAACAGGTCCGATCTTGATGGCTCCGTATCGTATGGCTCTGGCAGAGTTGGTGGAACTCAAGAAACAGATAAAAGAACTGATGGAGAAACAGTTCATCCGACCCAGCACTTCGCCTTGGGGAGCACCAGTATTGTTGGTAAAGAAGAAAGATGGGAGTTCACGTCTGTGTGTGGATTACAGGCAACTGAACAAGATGACTATCAAGAACAAGTATCCGCTCACGAGGATTGATGACTTGATGGATCAGTTGCATGGGTCATCAGTGTTCTCGAAGATAGATCTGCGATCGGGTTATCATCAGATCTTGGTAAAGGCTGATGATGTGCAGAAGACGACATTCAGATCCAGGTATGGCCACTACGAGTATGTGGTTATGCCTTTTGGCATGACCAACGCCTCAGCGGTGTTCATGAACTACATGAACATGATCTTCCGACCTTTCCTAGATAAGTTTGTCGTAGTCTTCATAGACGACATCCTTATCTATTCCAGGACTCAGGAAGAGCATGCAGAACACCTGAGGTTGGTGCTTGGTGTTTTGAGAGAGAAGCAACTGTATGCCAAGTTATCCAAGTGTGAGTTTTGGATGGATGAAGTTCAGTTCTTAGGGCATGTGATATCAGCCCAGGAGATTGCAGTGGACCCAACAAAGGTCGAGGCAGTGGTAAAGTGGGAAAGTCCTAAGTCAGCCACAGAGATTAGGAGCTTTGTGGGGTTAACATGCTACTATAGGAGGTTCATAGAGGGATTCTCCAAGATAGTGGCACCTTTGACCTTGCTTACTAGGAAAGACCAACCCTTCACCTGGACGGATAAGTGTGAAGAGAGTTTCCAGGAACTGAAGAGGAGACTGACCAGTGCACCGATACTAGTGATCCCGGAGGTCTACTGTGACGCCTCCCACCTCGGACTTGGATGTGTTTTGATGCAGGAGAAGAAGGCTGTGGCATATGCTTCACGACAGCTTAAGGTGCATGAGCGTAACTACCCCACCCATGATCTAGAGTTGGCAGCGATAATGTTCGCCTTGAGGATCTGGAGGCACTATCTCTATGGTGCTCAGTTCCGTGTGTTCAACGATCATAAGAGCCTCAAGTACCTGTTTGATCAAAAGGAGCTGAACATGAGGCATAGGAGGTGGATGGAATTTTTGAAAGATTATGACTTCGAACTTCTATACCACCCGGGGAAGGCAAATGTGGTGGCAGATGCCCTGAGTAGGAAGACGGTACACACGACACATCTCATGATAAAAGAGGTAGAACTACTAGAGAATTTTAGAGACATGAGGATACAGGTGGAGTTAGGGTCCGAGTCCATTAGGTGTAGTACCCTTAGTATATCTAGTGACTTCTTGGACTCGATCAGGGAGAGGCAGTTGTTGGATGCCAGTCTGAACAGGATTAGAGAACAGCTTGGATCAGAGGAAGCCAACGACTTTGCCTTGAGTGATGATGGCATACTGAGGTTTCGGGGCAGAGTATGTATACCCGATGATGCGGAGGTAAAACGGTTAATTCTTGAGGAAGGACATAAGAGTTGTCTTAGTCTGTACCCGGACATGACTAAGATGTACCAAGATCTCAAGGAAACCTTCTGGTGGCAGGGGATGAAGAAAGATGTGGCTCAGTTTGTATCAACATGTTTAACGTGTCAGAAGGCGAAGGTGGAACATCAGAGACCCGGTGGGATTCTACAGTCGTTGGAGGTACCGGTGTGGAAATGAGACATCATCTCGATGGACTTTGTGACCCATTTGTCACGAACTTTTAGAGGACATGACACCATCTGGGTGATAGTAGATCGACTGACCAAGAGCGCACACTTCTTGGCGATGAACTTGAGAATGTCTATGGCCAAGCTGGCCCAGTTGTACATTAAGGAGATAGTAAGACTTCATGGGGTGTCCTCGAGCATAGTTTCCGACAGAGACCCGCGGTTCACATCCCGGTTTTGGCAGACGTTACAGAGTGCTATGGGTAGCAAGCTCACCATGAGTTCAGCTTATCACCCTCAGATCGATGGCTAGTCTGAGAGGACGATCCAGTCATTAGAGGATTTGTTGAGGACATGCATACTGGACCACCTGGGAGCTTGGGATGAGGTATTGCCTTTGATAGAGTTTACCTACAACAACAGTTTTCATGCGAGCATTGGCATGGCGCCATACGAGGCTCTTTATGGCAGGAGGTGTAGGACTCCTCTTTGCTGGTATCAGGATGGAGAAGCGGTGTTGGTTGGACCCGAGTTATTAGAGCAGACCACCGAGAAGGTGAGGATGGTGAGAGATAGGATGCAAGCTTCTCAGAGTAGACAGAAGGCCTATGCAGACCGTAGGAGGAGACTCTTGGAGTTCGCAGCCGACGATCATGTATTCTTGAGGGTGACCCGAACCACGGGCGTGGGAAGGGTTCTCCGCTCAAGGAAGCTTTCGCCCAAGTTCCTTGGCCCCTATCAGATCACGAGGAGGATTGGGCCAGTAGCTTAAGAGATAACTTTGCCCCCGCAGTTGGCGAACCTTCATCTGGTGTTTCATGTGTCACAGCTGAGGAAGTATGTATTCAATCCGGCCCACGTGTTGGAAGCTGAGGATATACAAATCAGAGAAGACCTCACAGTGGAAGTACCACCCATAGCTCTTGAGAATAGCAAGGTTGAGGAACGTCGTGAAAAGACCGTCAGTCTTGTTAAAGTCATGTGGGATCGGAGGACGGGTGACTCGACTTGGGAGCTAGAGGAGGACATGAGAAAATCACATCCACATCTGTTTACTTGGTGAGTCTTTATTTTCGAGGTCAAAAATTTTTGTTGTTGGGGAGAATGTAAGGCCCATTAAAGTATGGCTGGCCATTTCTGCCCTAAAGTTTAGGGCTGCCCCTTGTGTTTGGGCCTAGGGCTGGCCCAATTGATAAAACCCTTTCAGGTTGCCCTAACCCTCACTTTGCACTCTTGCAGAAGGTTCAGCAGTCGTCACTCTCCCTTCCCCCTCACAGAACGCTCTGCTAGGGTTTGCCCTAAGGTCCACTTCGAGCTAGCTCAAACTCAGTTCCTACTCCGCGTAAGTGCCCCTTCTAGCTTGTATGATTTTTTCCTTGGCATTGTTCCAGTTAGGACTTCGTATTAATCCCCCTTGGTTCTGTTTCTCCGCTGTTTTCCAGCTCTTTAGCCGTTCCCAGGACAGCAATGCTAGCTATCGTGCCGCCAAGGCTTCCGTTAACCCTTCCTCCAGGTATGGGAAGTTAGGGTTTTGAGTTTGAGTTGTCCTTAATCTGTTTTTGGGTTGCCTTTGATCTGGTTGAGCCTACTGGATGTTTGTATGGATAAAAGGCTATTCGTGGTGCGTGGGATATCTTGCATGATGGAAGGGTTTGGAAAAATGGTATCTGTTGCAGGTGAATCCAGGGCGAGACCTGGTAATCTCTCTCAGGCGAGTCGGACTCGCCTAAGCGAGTCTGGCGGAGGCTCACCCAAGCCTTTTTTTTCCCAAGGTCGCCTAGGCGGCCAGCTCTGTAATTTTGAGCGAGCAGACAACTCGCCCAGGCGAGAGGGGTCTCGCCTAAGCGAGATCCCGCGTTGTCCCTATTCATGTTTTGTGCCCTCGCCTAGGCGGAAGGGGGGACTCGCCTGAGCGAGACCCCTCAGCCTGAGCGAGGTGCTGAGCGAGACAGTGCTGTGATTAGATGTTTGTTTGTTCCTGAATGATCTGTTTTGGTGGAGTATGAATGTATGATGAGTGATATGTATATAATGGAGCATGAGGTATACGTGGCATGATTCATGAATTACAAATGATGGGTTTGGTATGAAAGTTGGCATGTGAACTAAGTGAGTGGGTTATTGTTAAAGTGGCATGAAAATGTGATGAATTGAAGTCCTATGAGCATGGATGGACTATGATAAGTTGGAATGGGTTGGATCTGGAAATTGAAAGGTAACGACTTTAAAGGTTCATGTAATGAGGGTATCCTTACATGGTGAGTATTATTTGATTGTATGATCGTATTTTATCTGTGTCAGTGCATAATTCCTTGGGGGTCTCTAGGTGAGACTTTCAGGGTCGCACTTCAGTGGTCGGGACGTAATTCCATGGCCCCTGGTAGTGGGTGTCCATGGTGGTGCCCCATCTGTATAACTAGGTAAGGATTCAAGTTAAGGTTGCATCCTGACACTCTAAGGAGTCAGTTAGTCTCACTTAGAGCGGATTGACTCCTGTGGTGAGAGTAGCAGGAGACCTGAAATTCTTTAAGGGCTAACCTTGTAGTGAGGGAAGATTGTTCCATCGTAACACTTGTAACACATAGCTCGTGAGTGAGCAGCTCGGGGATGAGCAGAGGTATCCACCACAAGTGCGGGCATCCGCTGAATCCGACCAAGTTATACGTATCCGGATGAGTCGAGTCGAGTCGAGTCGTAGTGTATTGAATGAAGAGTCATAACATGCTTGGTTGTTATATGGATGTGGGATGATGAAAATATATTTGACTGTATGATGAATATGTTGTTGGCTCTAGCTTACCCGTTTTGTTGCATGGTTGTATTGTATGTGACTGTTCTTTCTTGCGATGATCATCAATTTGATTGATGGGAGCATATGGGCGAAGTTCTCGTGGTCAACAAGGGAATGGTGATTCCGCTGCTTAGCCATCTGGGCTGGAGTTTTTCTTCATGATTTCTTTAGGGCTATGGCCCATGTATCGCTTTATGCATTTCTACTATATTCTCTTTGTTAAACTTGTATATGGTTTCCGTCGGCATCGTGGTGTGCCTAGTTCTGTAGGGGTTGTGTTAAGGACCCCAATGCTACGCTACAGTACTATTATTGTGTGACGTTTTCCTTTGATTTCGCTTAATAATTAAATGGGACGTTACATGTCACATAATAATATTTTCATATACGAAATTATGATCACGAGGATAAATGTATTGTATTTAATAAAAATTATTTTAAAATCTATTAAAACTAAAAAAATTGTAACAATATAAAGTTATAAAATATAAATTTATAAAAGTTACAAAGTATAAAATATAAAATATTGAATTATGAAATTAGGAAATATAAAATTATAAAATTAAAAAATTAAAAATTACAAAAGATATAAATGTAAAAAATTATCAAATTATTAAATAAAAACTTAATTCTTTTATAATTTTTTAATTTTAAACATTTTTAAATTATAAAATTATGCATTAAAAAATGAATATGAATTTAATTTACTTTTGCAAAACTAAATTATAGATGAGAATGAGCTCCTATGATTTTATATCTTGAGATTTTGAATATTACAACATTATATTTTGTAATTATTTAATATCATTTTCTAAATTGCTTTAATTAATATATTGAACCATTCAATTATCAATTAATTTGTTTATCTTGGGCTAAGATTTATCTCTTCCTCCTTTTGGTGCGTATATTAATTTTTTAAAATACTGAATCTGATTTTTTAATAATATGCATAGTAAATTGTATATATTATCAGTCAATTAAAAATTTGACAGCATAAGAAAAATTGAAACTCAAATATAAATAAATTTAAATTACTTTCACCCTACAATTAAAGCCTACGACAATGGATTATTAAATAGAAAAAAAAACACTAAAATATATGCTTATTTTTTTTTCTTTGAAATTATAAAGAGATTCTCCAACTATAATTCAGCTGCAAATTCATAATTGTGGAACATAAATTCTACAGATGGGACATGATCCTTGTTTAACTAGCCATTTGTCTATGCACACCAAGTGAAAAAAGTGGCCACAGTTTGGAAGTGTCTTCACAAATTCTTCATCCTCAAAATCCTGCACAATATAACTCATTTAAATTTGTTTAAATTATAGGATTAAATATATTTTATCTCTTAATTTTGTAAAAATTTAAATTAATTGGTTCTCAAAATTTTAGATCAATGCACTTTCTCTACTTCTTCAATCTTTAAAAATTTGTTAATTTAATTCTTTTAACCTAATTTGTTTAATTTTATTTGAGATTTTAAATGTATTTTATGATAATATTTGAGCTGTTTATATTATTTGACACATTTTCATTATAATATTAAATCAAATACTATCGTAAAATGTCTTTAAAACTTCAAATCAACTTAACAAAATTTGATTAAAAGAACTAAATTCACCCTATCTAAAATTTAAGAGAACTAAATTAAACTAAAAATTTAATTAAGAGACCAAAATCTTATTTAGTTCTAAATTATATTTAAAATTTATATCACATCTTGTTTATATTTGAATCCAAATATACTTTACTGTATAGATGTGTTTATTATATCCAGAGTTTATGAACATCTTATAAAATTGAACTGTTTCTGATTTTTCAAAACTCATGAATTTTCAGACTCAGAAACATTTTCTTACTTGGAAGCAAATTGAGCAGCATGATTCATTGTAAAGATTCAACATTTCACTGGAATTGAATTGTTGAACAGGAAGCTCTCGGATGATATTCCAAGTCACTTCTTTGACTGTGATTCCCCTCACAACGCCATTGTTTATATCTGATGATTCTTCTCTGTAACTTGTTCCATGTGCATTCATCTGCAAGTATTGATTTCATAAAAAAAATTATTTAAAAATCCCTAGGGACTACTGTTTTCAAATTATATTTGTTCTGTATTCTTATTCTTACATGACATTGATACACTTTTGCAACTACTGGACATATCCATTCCATAAATACCTTTCCATTTAGCAAACTCCTCAATAGGGCAAACTGCAAATCAAAATCAAATTTAAAAGTTCAGATCGAGAGAATCAGAAGAGAGATACAACAACAATGAGATATGAGTTCAACTTACACATAAGAAATTAGCACCACCACTAATCCAAAAACCTTGACAATAGATTTATGGGTCTTCATCTTTATATGATGTTCTAAGAATTAGACTAATACTTGAATTTTATATATATATATATATATATGATTTTATTGTAAGATGCTATTTTTAGAAATTGTTGAGAAAAACTTTACCTGTCTCCATTCCCTGTTTCATAAATTATTGCCTCAGCATCATGACTTTCACTTTATTTCAACTACATTTTCATGCTAAAATGTTTCATGTTTAATAAAAAAAAAAACACAAGAACACATTTTTGATCAAAATAAGTAATTGTATCATTAGCATTGGTGAAATACTATGATTATATGAATGTATCTAATGCCAAAAACCATGAAACTTGAAATATTACCTTAGACAGAGGCTCAGCAGCTGCAGCATTATTTAGCAATTGTAGTGCAGCAATTGCCCCTGTCACAGCTCCTTTGCAAGCACCATCAACAAAACCAGCTTCTGTGGTGTGGCCACTGATGGCTCCTGCAATTATCCCCATTATGGACCCTCCTGTGCAAATTATCAAACATTGATTACAATATCATAGAATGGATTATCTCCAATGTTGCAAATACATTTTAATACATTTTGATGAGAGAAATTTAGCATTTTAAGACATTACCTAATGCCACAATGCAAGTAAATTCAGCAAAAACAACTCTCTCTATGACTTTCATGAATCGACGAAGTGCATAATTGGCACTGGCAGCCAAAAGCCACATGGAAAGAAGCTCCTTACACCTTGTTGTTGCTTGCATCATTCCAGAAAACATGTTCAAAAGGGTGAGAAAATTTGAAACTGAGAAGATGAACAAAATGCAAGATTTTTTGAGTTGAAGAGTGGTGAAGCTATGGTGGCATTTAAAGAGTGAGGAAAAGCACGTTAAAGAGGTTTTTTCCAAAAGTGCATATCTGGTGCCAGAATCTGAGGACTATGTATAGTATCTAACAGCAAAGTGGTGATTACATTGATGGAAGAGGCACATGTTTTGGAAAAAAGAGAAAGGTGAGTGCAGGGAGAACTGCAAACTGATATAAGTTTAGTCTTTCTTTTCAAAGTCCCACATGCCCCTCAGTAAATGGACTGAGAATGTTAGTCCAACCATTTAGAGTTTCAATTCAATAATTTATGTTTTGAAAAATATTATATATAGATTCCATTATCATATGCTTCAAAATTGAACATATTAAACTAAACTTTTAGAATGTGGATTTTATAGGTGTTAATGGTTTTTAGTTTAACTTTAAATTTTTCTTTCATAGAAGATTGATTTTTTTACCTTTTAAATACAATTTTAGTGAACTTGTTTACTTAAAATCACATAAAATAGCTTAAAATCATGTTTGTTATTCAAGTTCAACAAAAGGTAGTTGTTATGCACCAAAATTTACATGTTGCTGCACCACAAATTGAACTTCAAGTTACACTGATAATCGCACCACTGGCTCACTATAGGCTCTACCATAGACTTGACCACAGACCGAATATCAAGCTGCAATGGTGGTTGTACAATAGATTCAACCACAAACTCCACCACATGTTGCACTACAAACTCTATCATTGGTTGCACCACCAAGATAGACGAAGTCACATGAACCAAATCTTGAGAAGCAATACTGTCACCCTTAAGATGATAATGTTGTTGTATTTTTGCACCAACGCTTTCCTCACTACCATAATTAGCTTTAACATCTTGTTGTAATTTTTCAACAATTTGATAAATCATGACCAATAGTTTTACCATTTGAACAAAATAAAGACAGTTTCTAATACTATACTCTACACCAACAATCAACATCTTGTTAGGTAATTCAAATGACAGATAAATATCAACTAAAACACAAAAAATTTACAAGACTTAAGAAAATAATTATTTTCGCCTAACGAGACCCTCCTATTCGAAAGCTCACTCAGTGAGTAGTATGACTTTCCCAATGAAATCATACCACTAAAGCATTTTTGACAAACTCGTCCAACAAGTGGGACCTCCCATGCCTCTTTGGCTTTCATAAAATATATTCTCACTTAGCGAGCGAATCACTCGCCTAACTAGTGAGGCCTCCCCTACCTTGCTGACTTTTATAAATCTACTCTCGCTCAACTAGTGGATCACTCGCTCAACTAGTCTGCATAATAAACTGTGAAATCTGGCATGTCAAGTTACTTGTACTATCAAGACTAATTTGGTTATCATTCATGGTACAAAATTCAACTTTTATTTAAAGACTGTCTCAGATGGTACCATTTCTCAATCTGTCATTACTATATTAGAAGTTAAACAACATAATATAGTTTTTAACATGTACAATATCTATCAACAATTCAATACATCTGAAGAGACCAATATAATCATTAATTATACTATCAATTTAATAATACTTCAACACACCACTCAGATTCAAAAGAGTAAATTATAATGTATAACTTCTTTTACCTCTAAAAGCATAGTTACCACTCACAAAAGCTTCACACCAGTCAATCCTCACATGTAGCTTTCACTAGATAGAAAAAGTTCAAATTAATTATATGAGCACACTCTCATGACCACAAAAGAGTAAATATTCATATAAAGTGACCTAAGGTCACATGCAAACCCATAAAGGTCACATGCAATAAGACAAAGATTGACTAAAAAAAGAACATAAAATGAACTTACTTTTTTCACAATTATGATCGGTTGGTTGTGTTGTCCTCTACACTAAGAGTTATAAGGTAGACTTAGATATTCAAAAAAATGAAATATGTAGTCATAATCCTAAAGAGATGGTAGAGAAGGTTTAAAACGATGAAATTTTTTTATAAAATAAAACCCATTTTAATAAAATTCTATATATAATTTAATTTTTGGTTAAAATCCTATTTTGTTCCTATAATTTTCATGAAAAAATCAATTAGATCCCTCATTTTGATTTGATTCGATTTAGTTATCTAATTCTTTGAAATGATTCATTAGGCCCTTTTCATTATATTGACATTAAATTTTCTTTACAATTTATGTATCAAATCACTTCACCTATAAAATAAAACTAATTTAAATATTTAGATCTTTTAAGTGAAGTGATTTGATATATTAATTTTAACGAAAATTTAACGTCAATCTAACTAAAATACCAAATTGAATCATTTCATAAAATTAGAGTATTAAATTAAACCAAATAAAAATTAGGAATCTAATTGAATTTTCTATAAGAATGAGAGGACTAAAAGAGTATTTTAATCTTAATTTTTTAATATAAAATATTTAAGTATCGTTTATAAAATTATATCTATTCTTAAACTATTTTTTAGATCTTTACAAAATTGATCCATTGTTAGAACCGGTTAATTTACTTTTTCTAATTGATATTTTTTTTTTGTCCTTCGTTGTAATATAAGAAACTTTATTTCCACTGCCAAATTAATTGTGAAGTTTCAAATAATAGCTATCATATTTATCTACGAATTTAATTTCGTAACTAATATTTTGTGAACAACGGACAAAATTTTTGTAAATTAGATGTTTTATGATACATTTGAGAATTCATTTTCTTTATTATACATTTGGGATTAAATATGTAATTTGGGATTATATGTTTTTGGATATTGAAAATAATTTAATTGATTCAGAGGATAAAATTTTGAAATACAAAATGTGAATTTGAAGGTTTAGGAGAAAATATTTAATTTAAAAATTGAGAGAATGGATTAACTCAATTATAAACACATGAAGAATAAAATTACTTATAAATTAAACTAGAAAGGTCAAAATGTAATTAAAAATTGTTTAACTTGAGCAAGAAGAAACTTACATAGTGTATATATGACATATTCTATACTAGTTATTTTCGATATTTTACATTGATTCTGCCACCAATTTATATTATCAATGAAAACGTTACAACTTGCATTAGTTATGATGTGTTTTGAAGATATTGTTAGGGTTGCATTATTTATCTTGCTTACGATATTGGTTATGAAATTTTCTCATTAATTACAAATTTGAAATAAAAAAATTTATTAAATAAAGAAAAGTGGAATCATATTTATTTTTCATCTATGGTTAAGCAATCTATATGTGGAAACCCCAATATGTAACATATTACTTTTGT
>Ga0214543_1001077_pt1 | contig 50958 bp, 52 predicted proteins | sample CNSS2metaG_FD_160094 | JGI IMG/M metagenome (GOLD analysis project Ga0214543, IMG submission 160094) | Root nodule microbial communities from cowpea collected in UCLA plant growth center, Los Angeles, California, USA - CNSS2 | ecosystem: Host-associated > Plants > Roots > Nodule | place: USA... | reverse complement strand
ATGAGTTTTGTTATGTTTTGCATTGTGATAATTGTGATTTGTGAATATAAATTTTATTTTTTCTAAATAGGTGAGAGGTGATAAATTTATATTAGAAAGATTATGATAAAAAGTAAAAAAATTGATTTGTTTCTTTCAAAGAGGAAGGTTTGTGATAAAGATGAAAAAGAAATGCATTTAGTTAACTAAACTTGAGAAATTTATTAAGAACCAAGAATTTAAGACAATATAAAACAAATATCTAAAGTTTTCAGAGTTACATATAATGAATTTAAAAATTCATTAGAACGTGATATAGGAAAAACGACATCAAATTTGACAATACCACCAAATCAAATTGATGAGATACGAATGACTTATCTAAAATGGTATTCATGAATTGGTATCATGATATAATAACATGATATAATAGCGAATGGTAGTAATATTTTTTTGAATTCTACTATTATGTGTGTTTATTTTAAGGAGAGGAAATAAAGAAAAAAAATGAATAGTTTTTCTTCTAAAGAAAAATTATATATAACAAATCTAATTTGGCCCCCTACATTTTTAGTTCAAGTTCTGTCACTATATATATATATATATATATATATATATATATATATATATATATATATATATATATATATATATATATTAATAAATACTATAGTTATAATTATTATAATAATTAGTATTATGTAATAGAATATGTATAATAATTATATATTAATGACTTTTTTTTAAATATTAATAATAATAATTATTATAATAATATAATAATTATTATAATAATAAAAATAATTAGTATTATATAGTAATAATATTATTATCATTCAAATAAATATCTTTTTTAAATGAATTAATTATATAAAATAAAATAAATTTAAATGGAGATATAAATTGAATAGTTTATATTATAAATTATTTCAAGTTATCATTGAGAATAATAATTTATTTTAATTTATTAATGATAATATCAATAAATTATATTTTTCTAATTTTAAATAATATTTAACATTTTATTTTAATATATTTCTTCTATTTATTTACATTGAATGGTAAAATGGTAATCATACAATTTATATTAAAAAAATATAATTTATTAATCAAATCATACACAAATTTTCATAAAATTTCCATTTATATCCACTGAAATCACATTATCTTTCCCTTAATCCAAACAAACCCATTTTTACTTGCAAATCAACTCAAATCAACACAAATTCACTCTCTCAAATCTATAACTCAATCCAAACACAATATTAGGAAACATGGATAGATCTTCATGTAATTTTTTTTCTATAATATAAGGCAAATTATTTATAGAAATTATTATCTACTTTGAATTATGAAATTTGTTATATATTTTTCATAGCATTAGTTTTTATGTACACCCAATTGAAAATAGGAATTACTAATTAATTAAAAGAATCTTAAAAAGTACTCCAACTTAACTTTGTTCCCAATTAATTAGTACACCTAATTAATTATGTGAATTTATTATTTCCAAACTAAAATATAATCTTCAATTAATTACCAGAATTTTCATTCAATACTCGTGTATTGAAGATACTTTAATCATAGTACCGAAATTTTATTCTGTTTTTTGAAAATCCAATATTAGGAATTATGATTTAACTCTTGGAAGATAATTTTACCAAAAATAATTTTTGGAGAGAATTTTTTTGTTATGATTTTCACAAAATTATTTTCATGGAGATAAAATTGAAACTTTTCCAATCCAAATTAAATAGAAGCTATTCACACAAATGATTGAATTCCATCCACTTGAATTCGCATTAAAGAGTACCTACCATTCGTAGTTTGTGTGCAATTTTGGTTATAGGATATGGTTTTGAGGCACCTATAAAATGTATATTCTAGCGACCAAATTCAAACACGCACTTCCATTGCATTTCACATCTTTTACCTCTTTTATATATATTTTCAATACATGATTTTCCCTTAATTGTAGTAGCATGAGAGGTCAGGTAATCATATTCCTCAAACTTTTTTCTTTTGTTTTGTTGTTTTCCACTCTGACGTTGATTTGAATCTAGCGTTTCCACTTTTTTCTTTTGTTTTTTTCCCTTTTGTCGTGATTTGCATCTCTATTGTTTCATTCACGCCGAAGCAAGTGGCATCTATGCATGAGAAGAGGACCACATATTTCAAGATCGTAGGACCTTCAAATGTTGCCGCAACAAATGAGGCATTTACTTTCACTCTTAATCTGTTTTTCTTTTTCTGTCACCAGTTTTTTCAGCTTATTACTGCATAATATATGTTAGTCTCACTTCTAATTCTGGTTCAATGAGTTCTTATATATAACAGGGTGAGCATAGAACATGAGATTCTTCTTTAAATAGAAAATGGAGACATCATTATATACAATATACATGTTTGGTCACTACTTCAATAATCGAATTTTGAGGTTGGGAGTTTAAGTGGTGATTGGCATGTACACATTTTTGTCGTAAATAGCACACATTTCACTATTCACTCTTTTAAGAAAAAAAGAAGAAAAGAGAGAAAAAGAGTGGAAGACGGGGGAACACCACTCCTCTTATCCCTTTAAAGATGAGGTAGGATTTCTCGAGCTATTTTGGCCCTTCACTCAAGATATGTGTGGATAAGACAATGTTACACTAATTTGAATGTTCTCCACTATATAAAACCACCCCTCAAAATATCTTAACTCTTGTGTACTTTTGCCCTTTGTTTTCTTTCTTCTATTCCTTTCTTTATTCTCTTTGTTTTTTCCACAACTAGCTACAATGCATCACAGTCACCGATACCCGCTTCCTTGTTTGTATTGCCACCCACATAGCTATATTAGGATGGTAATATATTCATACCTGCTTCCCTTTTGCGATATAATATTATATATAGAACTGACAAAGTTTACTTTAAAGACTATTATTGCCTTGATTGCTTATTTATATTATTATAAGCTACATGTAATAACCTTCGTGCATGAAAAATAATGCAGGTTCAGAATCTCATCGAGAGGTGCATGCTGTTTCACATGAGTCAAGAACAGTGCATAAGGGCTCTGGCAGAACATGCAGGGATTAAACCACTTGTTACTGTTACAGGTCATTCATTATCTTCACTTGAGTTTGTTTGAGGATCGGTGGCTCTCAATACAGAAGAAAGTAGCACTTGTGTATTGAAGTCTGTGTTACACTTGGTGTTTCTTCTACAACTTGATCATGTGGATTAAACTGTGTTATTTTGTGCAGTGTGGAAAGAGTTGCAAAAGGAGAACAGGGAATTCTTTAGAGCATATTTGCAGGTTGTCACTCCCAGACCATTCATAAGTAAGATCCTTTGAACTAAGATGTGTTTGATCTTTTGAACTGAGACGTGTAAGAACATATGATTAGGCTGCAATAGTTATCACCAGTATAATGATATCAGTTCTGGTTTTTTTCCTTTCAGATAGATATTTTCAAAGGGCATCAAGATTGGCTAGAAGAAAACACTGGAAACGATAAAGTGAATTGAGGCTCATGAGTAATCCTACAAGGGAAAAGTGTGCTGGATTTCTCTGTTACCATTTAGTGAAAGATGGATCATGGAAATATTAGCAATGACTAATCATTGCAATAAAGTTACTACTTAGCCTAATTTTGTGGGCTTCCTTCTCTAATGGTTTGTGGGTGCAGACTCTCCTTCCTGCCACATATAGCGTGTAGTTCTTTAATACAAGATGCTTTTCTGGGAAGCATTAAAGAATAAAAATTGTACCATAGTCGCATTAGCTTTAAATTTTGGTGTGTAAGAATGCAATATGTGATTAAAGTCTTTTAGATTTATTTTTGTGTAATTTTCCAATTTCAGGTTAGATTTCTTTGTTTTATTGTTTCTTTTTTTGGTGTCTGTGTTATCCTTATTTCTAGCATTTTGATTACCAGAAAGCTGTTATTGCTACTTGTATAAATTTGACAGTTAATTCAGATGTACCAAACTTAAGGATAAGACCTTTATAGCTGACTTGGTAAAAGTTGGAAGTAATATTTTTCGTGCTTTTCTGCCAGTTTTGCACTCAAACAAACCAGCTGATTGTGTTACTGCAGATTTGGTAACACTGTTGACATCACAGTGATTTTCTAAAGCAACAAATACTTGTTTTTATGGTAATCTCACCTTAATTTTATTCTCAGACAGATTCAAACCACCAATCCAAATACTATTAGAATGGAGAAATTTTCAATTGACCAATAAATAAACATTGTATGATCCTGAAAAATAATGAAGCCGATATGTTGGATCACAAAAGGGTGTCAGTCAAAACTATCAATCAGTACTCCAAGACACTTTGTAAAGGTTAAAGTCTCAAAGATAATGAATGTTTTATATTCACACTCTTTTGGGAACTATACTCCATCATTTACACCCATGTAAATGAGTTAAATGTAAAGTCACAATAAGATACGCAATGGGAAAGAAAGAGAGATAGGCAAAGGTGTAAAGTGAGTTTGAAATTTAGAGTGAAAAGAAAAATAATTGAAGTTTCAGGTTTCAAATTGTTAGCTATGTAGATTACTCAACTCGTTTTCATTGGCAAGAGCTGTCTTTTTTGAGAAGGCAAACGATGCAGTGGAAACTTCAGAGTTAAGACAGAAAACAGATTGTTGTGATGTGTGCTGAGCCTTCACTTGAAAGGTGTCCTTGATCAGACAGAATTCCTTGGAACCTTTCTTCCACGGAAACCTTGGCCTTCTTTGTGTACCTTAAAGTTTCATAAATGAAGTTAAGTCATATACACTCTGCCAAAGTACTGTATTATAAACAGGGTAGGCTTACATTACCTTAGAAATTCACTACATTTCATATACAACACAGTGTGGGGACAGTGTCTAGTCACAGTACGAAAATGGCAGTTTTTTTATTTACAATATTGCTATTCTTTTTTAGCTAGCAAAAGTTATTATTTCTTGGTTGAAGATTTTCTTTCAGTACTAAGATAAGCATTGTAAATCAATTGCGTGCATAAATCTTTTTAATAATAATATTGGTAAAAACATGTTTTTGTTGCCTGTACTTTCACTTAAATTGGTCTTAAATATTAAATATTGAGTAAGAAAGTAATACTTAAAGAACTCAACTAAAATAAAAAGATGAAGAGAGAGAAGAAAATGCAATAGACTATAATATAGACTATAATGTAATTTTATTAAAAGAAAGAAAATTATTATATATTTCTCTCTAACTCCAAAAAGAAAACATTAACCTTTTCTCTTGAAATTAGAAAAAACAATTATAAGAAAACATTTAATGGGAAAACTTATTTTGGTAAAATTAGTCTATCTTGATACCATGTTTTATTTTTGTCATTATGCTGTTTATTTTTTCGATACACCATGATAGGATCGAACTTATAAAGTTGTTGATGTTAATTACTTTGTCATAACATCTGGTAGGTTTTTATTAGTGTGAATCTTTTGCATATCCACACTTCACTCGTCTACTACTTTTCAAATAAAGTAGTAATGTATACATGTGTTTTATTCTAGAATACAAGTATTCCGGAATACAAGCTAGGATTTCTTGTAATGTGCAAGACACTCCAACTATCACAATATACACCAAGTTTTTGTTGCTAGTGCTTGAGTTCCTCCTTTAACATTTGAATCCATATAACTTTCTTGCATTCTTGAGTAGTTGCCATGTACCAAACTTCTGTAATAGACAAAGCTACCACATCCTATAAAGTGGATAGTCAACTTATTGTCCCTTCTATAAGTGTAAACACATAGCCAATAGTAGATCTCCTTTTATCAAGGTCACTTGCAAAATCTAAATCAACATAGCATTTGACAACTAATTTTGACCATTCGAAACATAATGCAACACTTGAGGTTCCTTTGACGTATATAAGGACTCTCTTAATAGCACTCCAATGCTCTCTAGTAAGATTTGCAATGAACTTACCAACCACTCTCACTATAGCACTCCAACATCGTTCCACTTGATCATTGTTATCTTGTTCGATCTTATATGCCCATTTGCAACTAATAACTTTTCAACCTTTTGGAAGCTTAATAAGCTTCCCTGTCTTGTTTCCATAAAGAGACTCTATGAAGAGCCTAAATTTTTTTCTTGCATCATTGTCAATAATAAATAAGCACATGAACCACTTACACCTCTTTAAAAGTTAAAGACTCTCATTCATTTAGAAGACAATACAAATCATAGCTTGTTATAACATATTGTGAGTGCTAAGATAGTTTAACCTTTCCTCTGGTTGATCATCAAAATCCTCCATTACTAACCTCATCTGAGTCTTTTTCTTCATGCTCTTGTTCCGATAAGAAGAATCATCCAAAGGCTTATTCCTTGTATATGCTATGGTGGGGTCCTTTTTAAAGATGTAATTTATTTGCTTATTTTGCAATTTATTTTATCAAAAACTACATCTTTAACAACCACCTTAAGGGTAGTGGATCCTATAGGTGATACTCCTTTGTATTGTCATCATAGTCCAAAAATATACGTTTTCTAGATTTTGGGTCCAACTTTGCTCTTTCTTGCGAGTTATACATCACATACACAAGAAAACCTAATACATGTAAGGAGGAACAATTAGTTGGTTTGCCATTTGAGCTTTCCATCAGTGATTTCAAAATTATGGATAGTTATCAATTTATTACGTAATAAATAGTTTTAACTACCTATAAAGAATTAGCCACTAATGTTGTTGTCAATATAATTCTTATTCTAGCATTAAAAGTTTTGTTCATATGCTCTACCACACCGTTTCTTTGAGGTGTATATGAAATAAAAAATGGTCTTGTAATACCTTTTTGTTTCTAGAATGCTAAAAAATCTCCATCTACGTATTTTCCTCCATTATTTTTCCTCAAGCACTTAATTATTTTCTCAATTTCAAGCTTTACTCATGCTTTGAATTCCTTAAATATTATAGACACATCGAACTTCCTCTTGATAGGGTACATCCAAAATCTCATAGAGTAATAATCAATAAATGATACAAAATATTTTTCTCCTTCAAGGGATTTTGCACCAATGATTTCCAAATATCAATGAATTAAGTATGATATGTATTTGCTTTTGGTATCCATGCTAGCAAGCTTTAATCTACGTTGCTTGCTTATCACACAATGCTCGCAAGAGGGTAAAACAACCTTTTTTTGCCTAGTTAAGACATTATGTTCTACAAGTATTTTCATACCTCGCTCTAACATATGACAAAGTCTATAATGTCACATCATCACCACTTCCTTTTGACTTGTTGATATAATTGGTTGTATTTGCTTCTTAAAATGGTTCTCTCAAAAGCACATGCAAATTTGTTATGATCTTCTCTTCTTTCAACACTATCAATTAAGATCTCACCTTTAGTATGGATCTTACGCTTGAGGTTATCTAATTGCCAATAAATAATATATTCTTCTTAAAGTTCATCACATGGCATACCCCTTAAACTGTGTGTACAATATCATCTTACCATTTTTATTTTGACAGCATTGACTTAGTGGGTTCTAAGGCATGATCATCTTCCATGGACACCGATCCACCTGAGATTGGTTTATAAGTGTAAAACCAATATCAATGTGAAGTCATATGCCAAGTTGCACCTAAATCCATATCCATCTATCATGTAATTGTTTTCCACTATTAGAACTAATTACTACATCACTCACTAAAATATCTCCATCTTCTGAGGTACTTACAACACAACCTTGTGAACTTGATGCTTCAGAGTTCTTTTCTCCATTCTTCATATGGCAACAATCTTCCTCTACAAGTTCTCTTTTGCCATAATTCTAGCATTTGGTATACTTCTTACTTAGAGACTTTGATTTATCATAAGTAAGACTCCCACTAATCACATTTTGTTGATCTACCTTGAATCATCGTCAAAGCCTTTGCTTGCTTTGAACTCTCTTTCCCTTCTTCCTTACTTTTTCACTTGGATTCTTTTTCAAGAATAGTTCTGGCAACATCTTCAAAGTGTAGTGAGTTAATCATATGACTATGGTAAATTTTGAAGTAGAAGTTATGCATGTTCATTTAAATAACGTATTCAAATTGTTGATGTGATAGAGTTTCATGAGAGTATATAGCATAAAGTTTTTTCTTCTAGAATATTCTTATGTGAAGTAACTTAACCTCATAGAAATTGATGAGAGTGTCCATAATCTCCTTTGTATTAGTCTTCTTCACAATACTAGATAAAATTGTAACCCATAAGAGATCACTATGTCACTGACCTCATTCTTCCTCTCCCATTTCCCCTCCAATCACGAAGAATACGAGATGTGGCGAATCTTTCAGAGGTGGGGGAAGGTTCAAGAGGTATTCATATCAAAGAGACTAAATCAGAAAGGCCAGAGATTTGGGTTTGTAAGATTTTTCGGAATTTCTAATCCGGAGGCTCTTGAAAAGCAGCTGGATAACATTTGGATTGGCAATATGAAGATTCATGTAAACATGCAAAAGTATCGAAGAAACACAAATCTATCAAAACCAGTAGGAAACACAACCAGAGAAGCTGACCAACCTAAAAGAAGGGAGCAACTGAGATATAAGAAAATGTGAGTAAAGAAAATTGATAAAACATATGCTCAAGTGGTAAAAGGGAGAGCAGTTAGCGAGCATTGTAAGCAAATATGGAAGGGTATGGAAATCCAAGTGAAGGAAGAGGCAAAGGAATGGCTTCAACGAAGTTATGTTGGGAGGCTCAACAAATTTTGTAACATAGAGGATATAAAAGAAAGCTTCATTCTTAATGATTTGAATTTCATTAGGTTGAGGTATTTGGGTGACAATGTTATGCTCTTAACTGCCAAAGGGGAACAAAGTATTGAAAAGGCTATTATTGATAATCAGGAGCGACTCTCAAATACATTCGAATCACTTTTAGCCTGGACCAATCAAACCAGTATTGGGTATAGAAGAGCATGGGTTAGATGCAGGGGAATCCCAATATATCTTTGGGGTTGGGAATGCTTTGAAAAAGTTTCCGCTGCCATTGACACATTGATATCAATCGATAAAGCAACTGAGGAATGGGACGAAATAGAGTATGCCAGACTAAACGTACGCCTGCCAATTGAAACAATAGCAACAAAGGGATTTCAGATGAAAATCAATGGTAAAATCTATCAGATTTCATTTGAAGAAGAATCAACTTTATTCACGATCCCGAAGTGCAGTTGTGAGTCCTGGGAGAAGCTGGAAGAGGATCACTCCTACTCACAATCATGCATAGGAGATGACCCACAACAATCTTCTGATTCAGAGTGTGGGAGCATTAATGAGTATATCCGTTCACAATCAAATATGGTTGGCCGAGCGATTTTCTCTTCAGAGGTGGTGCCGGTGGGGGAGGATTTGCCGGAGGGGCTGGATTGTACACATCATCAATCGTCGGATTGGCTTGGAGCAGCTACACATCACAAAATCGGTAAGCAATCATGAGAGAAATTGGAGATCAATGACGTTCACCATGATGTTACACGAGAACGGGAAGCCTGTCAGTACGACATCAATGAAGGCAGAAAAGGGGTTCAGATTAATAAAACTATGGTTTTGGAAGTGTCAGGGAAGGTACAGTGTTCAACGTTGGAACCAAATGGTCAAGGGGTAACGGCTATATCACACGTCAGTGATTCACTTGAGACATGTCAATCAATCACTAACAGTGTGGACCAACACTTGGGCTCATTCCCCATCACAGAACATTTGGGCCTAGCCCAATTTTACAATTTGGATTATAATCCATACCCCCCGATTGTGACCAATTCCTTAGCTCTGAATGGTATAACCCATTCTGATGTTCACCAACAGGGGCTAGGGATTCAGCATGCAATGGAAGTAGCTTTTGTGGCCTTGCATAGTGACAACACAAATTGCAACCTTCATAATGGTTTGGAAGAATATCTCGAAAGCAACACACACCATGCCGGAAAAGGAACCATTCAAAACAAAAATATGGCAAAGGAAAAACAACAACTTCTTGAACGACCAAATATGACTCTGGTTAAATCAACGTGAATCAACCCCAACATTATGCTGAGACGTTTTAATCTGTTAATTGGGGAATCCAGCCTCAATAGGAAGAAGAAACAAAGCGAATACCCTTTAACCAATTTATCCATGAATTCTAATAAAAGGCTACAGTTCAGGTTAGTATCTCATTCTTCTAGCAGTTCTGTATCTGATTCTGATATTATTAACTGCAATAGACTGTTTTGGCTTAGAAATAACTCTACTGAGGCTATTAATATGTGGAATATATGTAAAAGCGTAGGATTCTCTTATTCTGGTGAAGAACAAGATATAATACAACGTATAAATGATTTGGAAGAAAGGGATAATAATAGGAGAGGAAACAAAGAAGGGAATAACAATAATGATAAATGAGGATCTTATCTTTTAATAGTAGAGGATTGGGAGGCCCGGAGAAAGGAAGATATCTAAGGGATATAATCGCAAAGGAATCGATAGATATGGCATGTATTCAAGAGACAAAAATGGTAAACATAACTAATGAGAAATGTATATCTATATGGGGCGATAATAATATAGAATGGGTGCATTACGGGGCAGAGAATGGAGCGGGAGGTATTCTTAGTGTTTGGAGTAAAAGTAAATTCTCAATGTTGAAATCAAAAACAGGTAGAGGCTTTATTTTATTGGATGGGATATGGGGGGACAAGAAACAACAAGTAACAATGGTGAATTTATATTCTTCATGTGCGCATAATGATAAGAAGGAAATGTGGGAAGAATTAACTAAGTGTAGGAGGGACTGTGTTAATAAGGTCTGGTGCATGGTTGGAGATTTTAATGCTATCAGGAACAAAGAGGAAAGGAGAGGTGTGTCTCTAAGAGGATGTCAAACAAATGATATAAGAGAATTTAATGCTTTCATACAGAATGTAGACCTCTTAAACATACCTATGGTAGGTAGAAAGTTCACTTGGTATAAAGCTAATGGGACTGCTAAAAGTAGATTGGACAGAATTCTTGTTTCACAAGAGTGGCTAGATTTATGACCAGAAAGCAAATTATACATCCTAGATAGAACTGTTTCTGATCATTGTGCTATGATTGTTAAACATTCTTCTTTAGATTGGGGACCCAAACCATTTAGGTATATGGATGTGTGGCACACAGAAAATAGTTTTAAGGAATTTGTGAAGAATTGTTGGGAAAAGTATAATGTGCACGGAAACGAAATTTGGATTATGAAAGAAAAGTTAAAAGCTTTAAAACATGATCTAAAGGTCTGGAACATGGATGTTTTTGGTCAACTGTATAGATGCAAAGAAGGGTTAGTTTCTAAAATATCTGATTTGGACAAAAAGGATGAAGTGTATAGGTTGAATGATGAAGGTAGGATAGAGAGAAAACAAATTTTTGCAGATTTGAAAAAGGTTAACTTTAGGATATAGGCATTAGAAAGTCAAAAGTCCAGATGTAGATGGTTGAAGGCTGGTGATCTGAACTTTAAATTTTTTCACAGGACAATCAGATGGAGAAGAATGAAAAATACATTTAATGGTGTTAAAGTTGGAAACGAATGGTGTGAAGAACCAAGTAAGGTCAAAGAGGTGGTTAAGGATTTTTTCGAAAACAGATTTACTGGAGGCACAAATGTGAATCTTAGATTGGATAATGTTGTCTTTCCAACTATTAATAGGGAGGATAATGATTTACTTATCAATCATTTTTCTGATGAGGAGATTAAGGCTGCAGTATGGGACTGTGAAAATAGTAAAAGTCCGGGCCCAAATGGTTTCAATTTTAATTTCTTTAAACAATTCTGGGATATTATCAAAACAGATTTAATAAAGGTTGTTAAATGCTTTCATAGTTGTGGGAGGTGGCCTAAAGGTTGTAATGCTTCTTTTATTAGCCTAATTCCTAAGGTTGACAATCCACAAGGTTTAGAAGAATATAGGCCAATATCTCTAGTGGAGAGTTTGTACAAGATAATATCCAAAATCTTATCAAAAAGAATGCAGAAAGTTCTTCATAAAATTATAGATAAAAAGCAATCTGCATTTATCAAGGATAGGAGTATTTTGGATAGTGTGGTAGTGATTAATGAAGTCATTGAGGAAGTAAGGAGGAAAAAAGGAAAATGTATTATCATAAAGGCAGATTTTGAGAAAGCTTATGATTCAGTTAATTGGGAATTTTTGCTGTATATGTTGGAAAGGATGGGATTTTGTCCTAAATGGGTTAAATGGATTAGGAGTTGTTTAGAATCGTTTGACATTTCTATCCTCATAAATGGTAGTCCAACAGGGCAATTTACACCAACCAAGGGGCTAAGGCAAGGTGATCCCTTAGTCCCGTTTTTGTTTCTTATTGTAGCACAAGGGTTAGCAGGAGTGGTTACACAGGCTGAGTCTATGGGGCTGATCAAAGGCATTAGGGTGGGTCATAAACAAATTCCGATTAGTATGTTGCAATTTGTAGATGATACTATTTTTGTATGCAATGAGGAAATTCAAAACATAATGGTCATAAAGAGCATTCTTAGATGTTTTGAAATTGCATCTGGTTTAAAAGTTAATTTTCATAAAAGCAAGATAGGAAGCATAGGAATCCACCTTAGGAAGGTTGAAAGGTTCTCAGCCATTCTGAATTGCAGCATCATGAAGGTACCTTTCAAATACTTGGGTATTCCGGTGGGGGCAAATCATAGAAGAATAGAATTTTGGCAAGATATGATCCAAAAAATACAGAAAAGTCTTGCACTGTGGAAAGGAAAGTATCTATCTTTTGCAGGTAGGGTAACCTTAATAAAATCTGTCTTATCCACAATCCCACTATATTATTTATCATTGTTTAAATTGCCTATATGTGTGGAGAAAATGATAAGGAAAATTCAAAGTGACTTTTTATGGGGTTGGGGTCATGATGGAAGAAAAATTGCATGGATAAAATGGGATCATATTGTAAAACTAAGGAAGATGGTGGTTTAGGCGTTAAGGACTTGAATCTTTTTAACATGGCCCTTTTAGGCAAGTGGAAGTGGAGACTTGGAAAGGAGGATCCTAGATTATGGAAAGAGATTCTTGATTCAAAGTATGGATCATGGAGAGCTTTAGATGAGGCAAAAGGCTCAAAACTTGAGTCTTGGTGGTGGAGGGATATCAAGAAACTTTGTGGGAAAGGACAAAAAATAACTGGTTTAATAAGAACTTAAGATGGAACAAGGGCAAAGGAAATAAAATAAAGTTTTGGGATGATATCTGGCTTGGCGAAATGTCATTAAAGGAAAGATTCCCGAGGTTGTATACAAATGCAATTCTTAAGGAATGAACTTTAGGGGAATATGGTTTTTGGAACGGTGATCAGTGGCAATGATGTCTACCTTGGAGAAGAAGTTGGTTTGAGTGGGAAAAAACAATGGTAAATGTTCTGATGAACGAGATAGAGGGTATATCTTTAAGTAGAGAAATGGAGGATGAGTGGCAATGGAGGGATGATAAAACACAAGTTTATACTGTCAACTCTGCTTATACAAAGCTTAAAAACGATAACTTTGTTCAAGATGGCTTTAGCTATAGTGAATTTTGGAAAATCAAAGCACTTCCTTCTGCTCAATTTTTTGCATGGCAAGTTATTATAAATGAAGTAGCCACACGAGACAATTTGGAAAGGAGGGGAATAGATGTTGGTAGCATAGAAATGGTGTTATATTTAAAAATACATTAATAGACATGGAGGAAGTTTTTATGTTGGCTCAAACTAAAGCATGGACTTGGATCACCAATAAGTATCCATCAGCAACATTCTCTTATTCTGACTGGTGTTTGAGTCCAATTACATGTCTCCTCGCGATCTAAAAGTTTCATTTTTTTTTTGTGGTTTATCATCTTTTGGCTCATCATGATATACCTTCTGTGATTGTTGCATGTAGTTTCCATTCACTGTTATTTGTAGTCTTGGTTTGGTTTACATCAAAAGTCTTGTGAAATTAGCTCTTTGCATTGTCTCTGTGTGTATTTGTGGCTTCATATTTTGCAGGATAATTGATGTTATTGGGGGAGGACGTTTAAACTTTCTATTCAAGGCAAAGTCATGAAGGATATGCTTTTTACTTGTAATCTTTGTGTCTTTTCTTTTGTGATGATTGTGAGATACTATGCTATGTGAAGAATGATGAAGGAAAGTCATAGTTTTTTATTTTTTTTATTTTTTTATTTTTATTGTTTATGGGTTGAGGTAACCCAATTACCTCCTATTAATATATGTGTTCTTGCTGATAAAAAAAAAAATTAGATAAAATTGTATATGCAATGTTTAAGTGAAAATTTGCTATAACATTATCATTAATTTTTTTTTTTACCTTTGATCTATGATATTCAAAAAATTTTCTTTAATTGCATACGCACAATTGTCCTTTCTCAAATTTGTCTTTATGTTTAGTTTCCATAACAAATAAATTATCCCCGGTTAAACTTTTCTATCTCATATTTTACTATCATGGCTTTAAAACTAACTTATGTCCTTCTCATTATGAATTATATTGTCTACTGGAACAATGACAATACATAATGAACCGATTCATCATTAAATTTCCAACAAAGATAAATGAGTCACTAATTAGATACCAAAATCTTTATTTAGACAAAACCTTCCTAGAAATATGCATGGTTACACTGTCACACTAGGAATGTCAAAAAAATCTGTACCCGCGGGTATCTGCAGACAAAACCCGCAACGAGTAAGAAATGGATATTGTAAATGGATATCCACGGGTAACGGGTACAAGTATTTTTTATATCTATACCGCATGTTAATAGGACATATACGGGTATCATAATATCCGTACCTGTGGATACCCGTATCCGCTATACTCTAATTTAAATTAAAAAAAGGTAAAAAAATGATTAAAATATTAACATTATTGATTTTAAATGAGTTATTTTTTATCAATTTCTTCAAAAATAAAATCATTTCTTTATAAACTGTCATTCAATACTATTTAAATGAGTTATTTGTACTTTGTTTGAGATTTATGAAAGTTATGTATTATATTTTATTTGAATTTATCATTAAAATATGTTGTTAAATATTTATTTTTACTTTTTTTGTAAATACCTGCGGGTACCCGTGGATATTCGTGGATATTAAAAAATTATACGGGTACCCGCATGATGGATACCTGACAGATATAAGTACATGTATGAGGCGAATATTTATCCAGCATGTAAGGTATAGAAGAACTACTATCCGTATTCTATCCGCCACATTGACATCCATATGTAACACTCTGTATCTAGTAAAAAAATCATTATATTTTTTTATTGTAAAAATCAAATTGTAAAAATAAAAAAATCACATAATATATTCATATTTTTCTACAACACTTTTTTTTTTCTGTAATGTAATAACCATGTAGAATGCTTTTGTAATAAATAAACGGTTCCATGTGACGTTGATACATGAGTTTGAGGAGGATAAGTCTTTTCTACTGAAATAATTAAGAAGTCTTGTTGAGTAATTGTACTATTTCACTGTTGGATAAATTGACACTACGATACCACCTAAACAAATCAGTTCCTACTCAAACACACTCAGCATGCATTTGGACCGAATGAAAAAAAGAAGTCATTTGAATAAGAAAAAAATAAAGAAAATTAGAAAAATGCATTTTTATTTACATATTATATTTTACTTAATAATTATAGACATATATACACCTTTATTTTACCTACATTTATTAAATACTTACATTCTTTTATCTCTCTTTTCCTATCGCATATATATCTTATAAATTTATAACTTCTCTTCCTTTTATATATATATATATATATAGAGGATGTCAAAAAAATTCGTACCCGCAGGTATTCACGAATAAAATTCGCAACAGGTAGGAAATGGATATTGTAAATTGATACCCACGGATAACGGGTACGGGTATTTGTAATACCTGCATGTTAACGGAGCGGATATGGATATTATAGTATTCGTACCCGTGGATACCGTATCCGCTGTACTCTAATTTAAATTAAAAAAACATGATTAAAATATTAACATATTGATTTTGAATGAGTTATTTCTTTATCAATTAGTTTAAAAAAAATTATTTGTAAATTGTCATTCAACACTATTTAAACGAGTTATTTGGACTTTATTTAAAATTTATGAATGTTATGTCTTGTATTTTATTTGAATTTACGATTAAAATATGTTGATAAATATTTATTTTTATTATTTTTTTATTCTTTTTGTAAATACCTGCAAGTATCCATAGATATTAAAAAATTATGTGGGTACCTACATAACGAATACTCAACGGATATGGGTACGGATACGGAATGAATGTTTATCCAGCAAGTATGATACGAGGAAATTACTACCTGTAACCTATCCACCCTGTTAACATCCCTATATATATATATATATATATATATATATATATATATATATATATATATATATATGATTTTCATGAATATTTTTCCTTTTTATTATCACTAAACTGCATGTTAACAAACAAAACAAAAAAATCACTTAGTTTTTATTACCTGGGAAGCATCGGGAGACTCTACATGGCAATCCAGATCCACAATTTTACAGCTGGTTGCTTCTCCTTTGCAGTGAGAAGGGGGGAAATTGGCCCACTAAAAATCACCAAAAACAAACATAAAAAAAAAGAAGTACCTTTCTTCACCACAAGTTACTATGCACTTCAAAAGCCTTACATTTTTTGCAGCAGTGCTGAAAGCTTCTCTGTGGGCCATTTTAGGGTTTTCAGCTTTTAGCCTTTTAATCTCTTCTCTGCATTTAACTAATATTAGCGTTAGAATTATCCAAAGTTTTAAATTTATGGTTTCTTTTGTAGTCTATGCACACAACTTTGTGCTGTTAAAACATTACTTGATGAAGCGGTTATAAGCAGATGGTGTCCTCTGTCTCTTCTCTGGGGCTGAAAACATTCAACCATGAAAAATCAATAAATTTAAGAGGGAACACAACAAAACTTGCTTCAAGTTTAGTGATATTATAAAACTTTTTACTCTACGTTTATTCACAACACTGGAAATTTGAGTCATGTTCTCTTCCTCACAATCAGAACTGGTTACTATGGATGCACTATAGCTCTTCAAAGTCTTGTCTGCACCATCTTCTGAACTAACTTCGTTTGGCTGCAGAATGAGGATATTCACATGTCATGGCATTATTTGACAACGTTTTTTGAAGTTAAAAAAGTAAATATGTGGGTCAATGGAGTCACCAAAAGTGGTAGTAGTAGAAATAAAGAATTGAGAGAGAGTTGAAAGGGAACGAAGATGACCTCAAGATGAGAAAGAGAAGCAAGAAGGTGAAAAGGGAGAAATGAAGCTTTGTTCATATTAACAGAGAGAAGGCTTGTGCAGTGGCCGCATCTGACTGTCACCACCATTGATAAACTGCTGCATGGGACGCTTACCTGCACCTCACAACATTGAATTGGAAACAGAAATATGATAAAGAAGAATTAAAAGCAACACATGAATCATGCAGCAAGTTCTTTAGAGAACTCGTTACCATTAATATTGTGGTACAGAATCCACATTCTACATAACATATCTGTTCTGGAAGATCCAAAAGATGGTTCAGTGTTGACATGGCTTTCAAGTTTATGACAGAGAGAGAGAGAGAGAGATTGAAGATGTAGCTCATTGTACACAAGAATTTATAGCTGAAAGTGATAATTTCTCTCTCCCTTTAATGATTGGAGGTAGGGGTGCTTAACGGTGATTTTTATTGCCGGAATGCACTCCAACATTGATGCTAAGAACCACGTTTACGTTTTTCAACCCTTTCGTGATATTTAGATCCCTTAAGATGGTTAATGAATTTACCTTTTGCCAATTTTAATTTAAAGCTGATATTTAAATTTGAAAATTATATATTTATTGAAAGGTGGATTGAATAATCAATTCAAAACAAGGTTAACCAACTCTAAAACCCATTAAAGAACGATGATAATTTGTACCTCGTCTTTTAGACATGAATATGAAATTTGTCTCCCTTTTAAATTTTGACATTTTAATCTTCAAACTTTAAAAATTAATACATACAGTCTTTTTATGCTAACTAGGTTAACTTGTTTGAATTTGTCAAACATCATCTTAAAACACAATTTACATTTCAAATACAAATGGATTAGGAACACTATATTTGTTCATTTTTAAAATTTAAAAACCAAACTATCAAAATTTGAAATAAAAATGAATTTTAATTTTGTATCAAAATTTATGGAATAAAAATATATTTAATTTTAAAATATATGTACGATAAAAAGAGTAGTCACTTGAATAAACTCGTACAAATAAGAATTAATACAATAATTTTATACTCTCAAGATATTCAAGAAAATCTATATATAAATAATATTTCTTTCTTTCGGATGTACCTTACGAGAGAGACATGATCATCCTTTTAAAGACTGGTTTGAGCAAAGGTAGATTAAAAATGAGATTCAGACAATATGAATACAGGAAAATATATTCTAAGTGTGAATACAAAGTAATAAAGACACCTAGTATGAACACATTCCAAATAATGTCTCACTAATTCTATGGTACAATACAAAGTTGTCTCCTTAATTTTGGTTTAGCACATGAATGACCTTTAAAAGGTAGAAAGGCACATGGGCATCAGGGAAAGACACATGAAGGAATTTCAACCTTCACATACACTTAAAAGTGACATCTACGTCTCATGTAATCTTTTAAAGTTTGTATTGTATTCTTTGATTTTCTCAGGATATTATATAACTTTTAAACAACTTACATTTTATTTTGTCACTTATTTCTTTCTGCATTTCGTTAAGTTTTTTTTTTTTCATGTAAATCTTTTTTGAAACTTTTTTTTTTATCATTCTTCTCTTTGAAACTTTGATTATTCTTTAACTTTATTTTTACTTCTTCATTTGATTCTTCTCTTCTTCTAATTACCCAAAGTGAAAAGTGAGTATTTCACTGAAAAGAGAAATATTTCCAACATCACTCATATTTGGCTGCGTGAATGTGATCATTTGTAGCCAATCTCTCTTATGTTTAGTTTTTTACATTGGTGCTTGATTTGCATTCCTTCCAAGCAATAAAAAGTAACTAATTTTGTATATCTTTCGTCAGATAAAGTTTTTAACGTTATTATTTTTGTTATATAGTTGTTTTGTAAGTATGTAGAGTCATGTTTATCATTGGGTAAAAAGTATATAAATACTCTCATTTATTCAAGAGGTAATAATGTTGGTAAAAGAAAATGCAGAGAAATAAAGAGTAAATTATAGGTATTCTATCAGAAATAACTTCTTAGTTTCATTAAATGGTTTGATTTGTTGTAATAGCTACTAAAATATATTCAATTTTAGTTGTAGGTTGAGAAATTACATATTGCACTTTTAGTACTCATAGAAAATTCCTCTCTCAAGTGAAAGGACAGTGGTAGTTTGACACCAATACTAACATTTGACACTCATATAAATTAATATTTTATTCAAATAATAATATTTTATTAAGAAAAGTGAGTGTCAAATGGTAGTTATTTGGGAATGGTAGTGTCAAAGTAACTTTTTCCCAAAATAAAAATATATACCTTGTTGTACTTTCTCATTTGAGTTTCCTATCCTATCACTGTTAGAGTAGTCTTGAAAATTGTTTGTTTCACTTTCCGTGAACTTGACTTGGAAAATACATGAATCTTGATATCAAGATCACAAGCACAGTATTTGGTCTATTACAAATAGATACAACAAACTTTCTAGTGTTGCATTCTTTTGACTTTATTCCCTTTTTATCATGAACATACTGCTTTGCATTGTTCAATTTTTACCTTATGCACACCACCCATACTCTTCTTCATCCTTCAATATTTTGTGGAGCATTCATCATCTTTATCATGGTTTCAAGAAATTATTTTTCACTTATACTAGGATGTTTTTCCACCACGCATTGCTTAACAAAACAATTTGACATAACAACCAATGAAAGTTGATTAGTAAACTCTTCGATTAATTCATTGTCCTTTATTATGCATTCTCTACATTTTATCACTTCCTTGGTAGTTTCTAAGGTAACAATGTTGATGAAATATCATACAAATTTACTTGTACAATAATAAGTGTTTTTTCCTTTGTCGTAATTTCATTATTGTAACTTTTTATAGTTGTGCTACTCTATAGTATTTAAACCGAGTTTGAATACTACAATTTTCCACATCACACATTTTGAGCTCTTAAATAATTTCCCATCTTTGCAATGCAAAAATGAATTATCACCGGAAAAAAAAATGAGAGTTTTTTGTGTGATTTTTTTTTCACTGCTCTTCTCTCTTATTTTTCTCTTACAATCCACAAAGGAATACTTAAACTTTTGGTACCCAGTCAAAGTGTTAACAACGAAGGAAATTATAAATGTAGGTTGTCGGAACACATATATGGTAAAAATGGGAAAGAAATATCTAAGAAAAATCTAAGACGGTAACTTCATCTTCATGGTAGTGAAGAAATATTTTACGTATAAAAGTAATGACTATGGTTGATTTTCCCATCATTTGCTCCTTAAAATGTGAGTCAAATGCACGGATTATTACCACTGGTAAATTACTCCTTATTGCATTTGGCCCAAAGTTCTACGTTGCTGAGTGACTTAAAATAACTTGTTTGTTTCATGTGTTGTTTTCTCTTTTATTCATCCTCGTACCTCGAGCCCTCTCCCTGTCCTAGATCAAATTCAAAGTGTAGAAAGATCTCCCCAAGGAGGAAAGGAAAGGTTTCAGAAGGGTACATGTCAAACAGTACAAGGTAAATAGACATCTTAGGATTTGTCTTTCGTGAAACACAGATAAAATAATTGACCATTCGAAAAGGTATCTCCTCGCTTTCGGTGCTCTCAACCATTTATCTGTTCTTTCTTTCTTATGTTTTTGCTTCACAGTGGTGGAGTTTATTACCAACTTGTCACTATTTCTTAACAAAATGAAAAACTGGTGCAAACACAGTACGTAGGTATGAAAACAGCAACGTGTATTATGGGAAAGCTTGATATCAGGGATTTGATGAAGATCTTAGTGACAACATATTTGAAATGCTTAGCTTTCGTTTCATGAACTTGATACACATTACAGAGAAAATTCAATACGAAAGTTGGCCTTGTTTTCTTTACTGCAGACAAGGCTCATGGACATAACCCTGTTGAAGGAAGCGCATTCCCATGATCCAGAATGCATGGGACCATGTTGTTATCAGAAAAGAGAAAATTATGTAAAAGGAATCTTTATGAGTCGTGTTAATGGCCACTTCCAACAAATAAAATGAATGAAAGGTGCATGGTTGGTGGGAATCAAGAGCCGCTATTTGCTTCTCTTGTTGATTTGTTTGGTAAGTGTATCTTATCTGACTAACACACATGTATCTTATCTTTGTTATTTCTAAGTACTGCATGCCTTCAAAAGTTTCTTCGTTTCACTTTTTTCCAATTTGACGATTTTGGCTTTACACTGAAGGCTGGTCCCTCTATTTACCTGTTCATTTATTGCATGTGCTTGTATCGATTCCAATCTTGTAAAACCCGCGTGTCCCAGAGAAAAAGAAAGAAAAGAACAACCTTGTAAGCGCCAAAAGACAGGTCTCTTTTTCTACTTTCGTGGTCATTCAGAACTCACGCAGTGTGAAATCACCTATTTTATGGAAATGAAAAGAATCCACGTTGAAATTAAAAACAAAATTTATGAACGTGTCTGATACACTGATTTTAAACAATATACACTATAAAAATATATATATATATATATATATATATATATATATATATATATTCATGGCAATTGTTTAATGTTTCAGCAGTTCGAAGAAACAATTCTCGACAAAAATTGTGTCCTTTCAACACTTCTGATAGAATTTCACTAAAAAAATACTTTTTGGAAGCTACTTTATTTTTAGAGGTTATAATAAATCGTTAAAAATGTTATAGTTTCTGATTTTTTTAATTATCATAATTTTTTATATTTTTAATAATTTTAAATTTAGTTGAGATTTAAATGTTTTATAGCTCATCAGACTTCTACTTGAAAGAAAAAGGTGATTTAGGTTATGTATTAATTGATGAACTTGATGAATGAGATTGGTGTGTAAGGAATATAGATACATTGAATAGAAAGAGAAAATGAACTTATATATAAGAAAGTAATATCCATAAAATCTTAAGATTTTATGTTGAAATTGGTATCAAATTTTTATACAAGAGTTCATATTTTAGAGGTGATGATCAATATCCACTAGTGTAAAATAGGCTTTTTATACCGGTTAAAAAAGGCCTTTTATACCAGTTCTAGCATCGGTATAAATGCAGGTGGTATAGAAGGTTTGATCTTTCTACATCGGTTCCATGACAGGTATAAAAAGTTATTTTTTTATACCATTTCTAAAACCGGTATAGAAAGTCCTCTTGAAAATGAAAAGTCATGTAAGAAAAAATGACTTACTATGCCGATTATAGTTCCAACCGGTATAAAAAATTACACATTTTACACGAAGTATGACCTCAACCGGTATAAAAAGTGATTTCTTATTTTTTATGAAAAATTCGTTTATGCTTCTTACCACATACCAAACCTGTATATAATTACCCAAAACATCCAGAAAACAAATCTCATTCAATTTAATATTTACATGAAATAGAATCTAATGTTTATATAAAATATAATACTACTCCAAAGCGAATTACTATATAAGTCATAAAACACCTAACATCATCTTACATATTGTATATAATTACCCAAAACATCCAGAAAACAAATCTCATTCAATCTAATATTTACATGAAATAGAATCTAATGTTTATATGAAATATAATACTACTCCAAAACGAATTACTATATAAGTCATAAAACACCTAACATCATCTTATATAAACACTTAAAAGAAACGAAGCCCACTGCTCACGAACTTCCTTCAAGACTCCTTGATCCATCGGAGATGTGTCATTGAAAATCTACACAATGAATAGTTGAGTCAACAATCTTTTAGTGATAAACTGCTAAGAGAGAACCAGCTGCTCTCCTAACCCCAAAACTACCTTGAAACTTTTCAAGAATCTGTTCATGCCCTCTCCATTCTTTGATTTTCCCCCCAAATAAACCTTTCTTTATCTCTTCTTAGCATGACTACCACATCCTCCTCTTCCATTCTCAAACTGCCAGCAGTCAATTGTCATTTCGATCCCACTACTCTTTCCTCCTTCTTTACACTTGTTTCTTTCACCTCGTACACCTATAGGTCTATTTAGGCCCATCAATACTAACCCTCTATAGATTCCACCTTGTCCTCAAGGTGAAAATCTGGGAAAACCTTATCCAGAACACTGCTGCCTCACATATATCCAGAACCACTTATCCAGAACTCCAACTCAAATTCTTTGGATAAGCACTTGTAGAAAAGAACTCCAACTCCACCTGAATTGGGAATTTATTGTGATGTCTCACTAAGGCAAAGTTCTATAAAGAAAGACTCAGATGCTACCATGAGAAAAAAAAAATAGCATTTACTATGAGAAAATTTTTGTTTAAATATGCTTTTAGTTATAGTTTTAATTTAACTAAAACAATTGAAAGTTTGTTTGGATAAACAAACTTTATTTTCAAGTAGAATCTTAATCCTGAAAGCCTTAGTTACCTTTTATCCACAAGAGATATTCAGTATTTCTTAGTTATGATAATGTATTAAATTAAACTCATAATGAAATGAATACCTCAAAAATGTGTTCACTGCTCTTGAGACAGTTTCTACCAATTACACAAACTGTTCCGCCTGAACCACCACCAGTTATCTTGGCTCCATATAAAGTTCCACCTTCATATTTAGATTCAACACTGTGCTGCAACTCTTGCACTAAATGTACAAGCCTATCTGTTTCATCAGAGCCAAGTCCACAAGCACTGTAGCTGTAGTTGCACTGCATAAGATAGTTAAAACTCAATCACTTTCCCCGATTTGTGGTTTGGTGTTCTTCTTCAATTCCAATGCCAAAGTTAATATTCAAAAAGAGGACAGGAAAATAATTTTCTATCAAACAAGTAATAAGTCTGTTAATTGCATTTTAATTCAATTAACAATAAATAATATAGACATTCAACTAACTATTCAGATCTTCCTGTTATACAAAAAATGTTAAAAGGAAGTGAATGATTTATTATGGACAGACATTATTCATAAGATGTAAAAAATTGAATTTAAAATACTAAAAATAGGAACCAAAGCCAATATTATCATGTGTTCATCCAAAATTATTATCATGGTAAGTTGATCAACTGAAGCTGTAGATGTACCTGATATAGCAGTTCTCCTAAGGATGCAAGCTGATAGGTTGAAGATGCAGATGATAGAAGTGCTTTGAAGGTCTGCAAAAAATATGATGGATAATTAATTAAAATTCAAATAATTATTATAGGAAAAAGACATATACTTGCTTCATGATACCAGGTAAAAGTTACGAATATGAAAAAATGTGTTTAAGAGTCAACATCTCTTGTAGAATGTGAATTTGGTGTGACAAAGTATTCAAATATACCATCCTATGATCTACATAATATAACAGTTATTTGCCAAATATAAAGACCGAGTTATAGAATCTCACACACTGGCATGACTACATAATTAACTTTCCAAAAAAAAGAAATACAAAGAAATTTTCTGAAGTATAAAATTACGACATGAGAGTTTTGCTGAGACTTGTACATAATAATTGGGCAAAAGAATGCAAAAACTAGAACTAATCATCAGTTACTTGTAACCAATTTAATTATTTAATGAAGTCCTAACCTTGACTCGAAAGTTTTCATAGATTGGATGCGTTGTGGGAGCTTTAACTACGTAAGTACGCTTGTAATCAATAATAGTGACAACATCATTATGATTTTCATGTTGCTCAAAAATGTCTCACCAACAATGGACTCTGGAAGAGACTTAGCATAAAGAGCATCAAATCTGCAAACAAAAGTGAATAATACTTAACTTCCAAAATAGTAAGGATTAGTACTGATATCTAAAAGAGAAAGTAGAAGAGATTGAAAAGGGTCAATACAATGTTTAAGCATAATAATGATCCAATTAACAAGATAATGAGACCATTTTATAATACTCCTCGAAGTCATTGCATAAACAATCATAGGGTGATTATTGGTAAGTATCCTAGTAGTTCTATATGCAGAATTAATTTATCTGACATAATAATCCACTCATGATAACCTTTTTTATGGAAAAGAGAAAAAAGGATTTACCTATGATAAGTGATCTAAACATTAATTTTTATATAACTTACAATCATGCTTTTTAATTTATTAAAAAAATAATACTTAATTATACTTAACAATCACCCACTAATAAAAATTTGAAATTTAGAACTATCACACACAAAAAGTTTACAAACACAGAGAGGGAACTAGAATAAGCAACTAGAAAGCAAGATCAAATGACGTACTTTCAGATGCATTTCTATGTAACTCCATTGGGGAAATTCTGACTGAGTTTTTAGCTATGCAGAAGCACATGCATGGAAAGTTGGTTGAACAAAAGAATGAAAGCCCATTTCCACCGCCCTCATTAACGAGATTCATAAATGCTTCTGTAAAAATCACTTGTTAATTTGCATTTGTAGAGAAAAAAAAGATTACCAAGGAATCTCTATTCCTTCCTCGCCATATCCTACCTCCCATATTGGTAATTGAACCCTGGCATATATTTCATTTGGTTATCGGATTACTCTGCAAAAATAAACATATTCTCCAGAACTACAACATGTAGAGTTCATATAAACCAAAAACTAATTATGCCTTGGATGTATTAGTAGTATTGCCAATGAAGTATTTAGTGTGAAAGCTGCGAAGTTCCACAAGAACTAAGCAATCATTATACTAACAAGTGATATAGGCTGAATTTACTACAGAAAAATTAAAATATATAGATAGTTAGATGAAAAGGGTTAAAAAAGATTTATATTAGTAAATTATTTAGAAATCAAAAAGTCATTAAACTCAATACCTCACTGTAACGTGCATGGCAACGGAAAATTGAGTTTAATCTTTTACAACTAGAAAAGAAGAATCACCAGCACCATCTTTGTTCTGAAATGGGAAAGAAAAGCTACATGTCTTATTCACTTACTATAAGAAATATCACATTCTAAGTGAACCATGAAACAAGATTCTCTACTGATAATTGATACTTACCTTCTCATACACACTACAAATTACCACCAGAATGAGAAACAACGACAAGACCATCACCTCCAGGGACACAAGCAATGCATGTACAACTACTGTTCAATTCAAAATACACCAATTAAGAGTTTCAATCGGCATCTTTGGCATAACGTTCCAACACATTAAATTAAAGCTCTAGAAGTTAGCCATATACTTATAAAAACACACAATTCATATATCTAACTTCTCTGCCACTCAATGTAAAGCATTACAACCACTGATAACAACATTCACATAATTTACCGAGTTAATGAATAGATTTAACACAAATCTCAAGCAACAGAATTCCAATTTCGATCGACCAGCAGCATTCAGTACCCTAACCATCACATTAACAACCATCCATTAAAATTCTACCGTGGTTTCCTAGGGTTTTGAGGCAGAGAGAATTGTGAACTGAAAACCTAAACTTAAACCTAATGACAAATCTTGATAGAGGTACTAATCCGTTGTGACTGGGCTGTTTTTCTGCACGGTAATCGGTGAATCTCAAAAAGGGCGTTGAAGTAAATGATAGATTGGTCGGGCTCAAGCGCATCAATGACAACGAAGCTCGTGACGACGAAGTCGCAAGGCGCGATTATGGAGAACAGGGGAGTCGTCATCATCATCCTTGAGAAGAAAAGGAAATGTCATCGTCGTCCTTGAGAAAAAAGAGACGAAGCGCCAGGCATCATTGTCGTTGAGAGAAGGGAAGCATCATCATCGTAATAGAATTGAATTTGGGTCGATGTTATCTTAAAATCAACTTAACCTTTCTAGCGGTTAAGAAAATTAACACAAAGTAGAATTATTTCTAGCGGCTTACTTTAACCGCTAAAAAGTCATAATCACTAAAAAATATTTTTTTTAGTGTATAATATTTCTTTTAAAAATTAAAAAAGAAATATATATATATATATATATATATATATATATATATATACGAAATTTATACCAATTCTAGCTATAATTGGTATAAAAAGTTGTTTTCAATATTGTAAAAAATGTTATCGCATTAATTTTTATACCTATTGAAAGTATAATTGGGATAAAAGATCTCACATTATTTACAAAATTGTCATCCGTCTCTTATTTTATACCTGGTGGATTTGAACAGGTATAATAATGTAGGTATAAAAAGCTTATTTTGCACTAGTGATCACAAGTTTATCCCAAAAAAAAAAAAATTCTAATTGCCTAATAAAAGTTGATGGTTTGGTAAGACATCTTTACTGAAAAAGTTTTACCAACGAAAATAAAATCATCGGTATAACAATAATCACCGAGTTATTTTATCGATGAAAATAAATTTATTTTCAAAATCTATGGATAAATTAGTTTTTGAAATACTGATAGAAATATTTGTCGATAAACATTTTTCAATAAATTTTGTTAATAAAATTTGCAGAAAATCTAGAATTTTTATTGCTGGCGGATTTATCCGTTAATAAAATATACCAGTAAAATGGTGCTATATTTTTACTTTTAGCTTTAACTATTTTGCTATAAAATTCGTTGATAAAATAGAATTTTGACTATTGATGAAAATAAATTGAAAATTTGAATGTTAAATTTCTCATTCAATCTAACGAAATACGTTTATAAATTAATTACATATGTGTGAAAAAAAAAAAGGAATAGAAAGAATAGAAGTAGAAAAATCTTAAGGATTTTGGAAGAAAAATACCCACCACTTTTTACTTTTAAAAATTATTTAAATATTTAAAACATATTTAATTATATAAATATTTTTTAAATTTTTAATTGATTAATAAAAGTTGTAGTTAAATAAATTAAAATAATTATTACATTTACATATTAAATTACTTTATAGTTAATAATTATAGTTTAATTTGTAAGTGTTAATAATTTAAATTATAATAATATTATATATTATCATATTTATAAAAATTTAGTATAAAAGATTTAATCTTTTAATTATTTTAATTTTGATTTTTGAATTTAAAAATAAAAACAAAAAAATAAAAAACAAAATGTCTAGACAGATTAAAAATTACACGATAAATTGTTATTGTTATTATAAAACAATATAATATAACCTCTATATGTGTAATTGTCTATTTGGTCACTTAACATAAAAACCTATTCAATCAATTTTGTATGAGTAAAACACTATCAATTTATTTAATTTTACCGTTACTTTCTTATGATTTTTAATCTGATCGAAACATGTGACATCCTTAATTTGATTTTTATAAATGAAACCTTTTGAATTTAGGTGTGATGGCTCATCATGCGAAAAAGGTGGGTGGGGAAGTGGATTTGTTCGCCAAGATCAGAGACAAGATGGGGAACGCTGCGAAGGGTGAGGGATAATCGCAGGCTCCGAATCTTGCAGGCCCCGTTGTGAATACTTACCGGCCTCCGGTTGCGAAGAGGCCGACACCCTCGAAAATGAAGGGTGTCGGGAAGGACCGCAAAAGGTTAAGGGCCCTTGCGAAAACTGGTGGGGTTGGGTCCAGCGGGTCGAGTAATCTTGACCTTGGTGGTTTCGAAAAGTCGAAAATCCAGATGAGGAAAGGCTTGGAGCTTAAACTGAGCGATGAGGAGGTGGTTGTTGTGGAGGCTGCGGATCCGGGGCTGACTATGTGGGCCATGAGTGAGTACTTGGCTCGTGGCATGGTATTGAGCAGGCGAGTTGCTACGATGTTGCAGGAGGAGTTGGCTGCAGGTGATAAGAAGAAGTTATCCGAGGAGATTGCTGCGTTAAAGGGCTAGAGGGACCGTGAACAGGCCGCTTAGGCGGATGAGAAGAAGAAATTGGAGGCCGAGGTGAAGAGGTTAAAAGGGAGTGTTGTGGGATAGAAAGAAATTGAAGGCGAAGCAAGCGGAGTTGGATGGGGTGAATGTTGCCAAAGATGTTGCGGCTGAAGAGGCTGCCAGTGAAGTTTTTGGTCTTCAACAGGCCGTGTACAACGAGCATGTTAACGACTTTCAGAAGGCTCTTAGGCAAGCCGAGTTTCTGTACAGGGAAGTTTCCGTGACCGATTGTCATTTTAATATTAACTTGGATGTGTATGACAATCACATGTTGGACGTCGCGGAGATTAGCCGACTCAAGGCCGAGCAGGAGACGGCTGCCGTAGTGAATGAAGATACCGTGGTGGCGACTCCACCGGCCACTATTAATGGGGTGGCGGGGGAGGGTGAGGATGTCGATGAGGAGGCTGACGGGGCAGAGGAAGTCGTGGTTGGTGAGGAGGCGAATGACGCTGAAGAGTAATTTAGTGTAGGTATTAGGGGCGAGGATGCCGAAACTTTTCCTTTTCTATGTAAATGGGGGACTGGAATTTTTTTTGTTTGGGTATGCCTGTCTGTTTCCGGCTTCTTTTGGGGGCGAGTGTGCCTTTAGTTTTTTGGTGCTGGGGTGTCGTTGTATTGTGAAAAATTTGTACCGAGTAACTTTAAGAATTTATGAAAGATGAAAGTAATTGCTTGCTTGTTACTTTGATTCGTTTAGTTGGTGTTTGCAGGCTCGGTCCTTATTCGCGTTATTGGCTAAGTAAGGCGTGATTCATTTGGTTGCTTGTCGTTTGTGATGGGTTTAAGTTATCAATTTAAAATCGACATTGCTGTATGCTTATTTAGCTCGTTGGAGGGTTATTTGCTCGACCAACCGGCACCTAGATCGGTGGTTGGGAGTGATATTTGTTATTCGACCAGCGGCACTTAGTAGTGGCTGGGAGCGTTTATTTTGTTCGACCAGCGGCACTTAGATTAGTGGCTGGGAATGTTTATTATTGTTTGACCAGCGGCACTTAGAGTAGTGGCTGGGGGTTAAGATTGTTCGACCAACGGCACTTAGATTAGTGGTTGGGAGTTAGCTTGTTCGACCAGCGACACTTAGAGTAGTGGTTGGGAGTGAATGTAGACAAGATGTTAGTGATGAATTTGCAATTTATTGATGGGTGGATGCCTTGTTAAAACCTTCCTGGCCAAAACCCTCCTTAGGGAAAAAATTCCAGGGTAGGAAAGAGTACATTCGATTACAAGTGACGGTTAACTGAAATAAAATTTAAAGTGGGAGATGTTCCAAGTGTTGGGTAAGGGTTCCCCGGATAATTTCTCTAGGCGATACGCGCCATTGCCGACTTCTTTAAGTACACGGAACGGGCCCTCCCAATTTGGCGAGAACTTTCCTTCGTGTTTGCGAGCTTTACTGGCCATCCTCCAGACGAGGTCTCCCTTGTGAAAAGAACGCGGCTTCAGCTTAGAGTTGTATCGTCTAGCTGCTCTCAACTTGGTCGCCAGATCCTGAATACGTGCTTTCTCTCTTGTTTCGTACAGGAGGTCGAGATGAGTACTCATGCAGTTGCCATTTAATTGTGTGTCGTGGTGTCGTTGTCGCATGGAAGGTTCCCCGATTTCTACTGGAATGACGACATTTGTTCCATAGACTAGTGTGTATGGCGCCTCATGGGTTGAAGATTGGGGGGTGCACCTGTATGCCCACAGTACCTCGAGTAGCTCGTCTGGCCATTTTCCTTTTGCCTCATCTAATTGTTTCTTGAGTTGGCCGAGGAGGACTTTGTTGGCGGCCTCGACTTGCCCATTCGTCTGCGGGTGTTCGACGGAGCTCGTGATATGTGTAATTTTCAAATTGTGGTAGAAGTCGGCGAGACCTTTGTCTATGAATTGGCGACCGTTGTCGGTTATGATTGTGTAGGGAATACCGTAGCGGTAGATGATGTTCTTCCAAACGAATTGCAACATCCCGACCGGATATTACGAATTTAAATAATAAAATAAAGAAGTAAATAATAAAACTTCATTTATTATAACTGATATTCCCAAAACGCGGGAAAATTAAAATAAACTTTTATTACTTTATTTGAAAGCATAAAGAAACTTTATAAAAGTTCTCATAAAACCTTCTCCCAAAACTAGCCCTGCTCCGTCTCTAGGCCTCACCAGATCCACCTACAATAACATCTGCTCTCGTGTACCACGTACACGATCATCGCCAAACACAAGCAGATAGGGTGAGTTAACATATTACACATACATATAAATATTGCATAGTTATATATATATCACACTATCACACCAATACTGCTGCAGTAAAATCGCTTGGCGGGGGACACGTACCGCCAAGCGCTGCCCGCTTCCAAACTGCGTGGAAGTTATTATGAGTCGAACCTTGACTCACATTCAATAATTAAATTTTGGGAATTTAGTATTATTTTTGCGCTTAAAAATCGTATTTAGCTGCATGCTAAATTTATTATTAGATATTCTTGAGTTTAATAATGCAACTGTAATTTAATTTAGGTCCTCAAGGGTGTAAATAATGAATATTTTAATTCATAAATTAAGTCCCAAAATAGGAATTTTGGAGAGAAATAGTTCAGATACTAAATGTACCCCCAATTCTCATGTTTACACCCCCTTTTTTCCAATTGGAATATCTATTTTTTAAATAAAACATTTCTGGAGCTAGTTGCACTCACTGTTTTCAAGTTTACACCCCCTTTTGTAATAGTAATTCACTTATGTTCTGCACCCCTCCTTTTTACTAAGCTGCACCCCTAATGTCACTTAAACTCTAGTCCACCAGATTTTGTCACGTGGCAATCCTCCACTTACTAAATTAACCAATGACAGTTTGCCACATCATCAATCCTCCACTAACTCATATCACTAATCAATGTTTGCCACGTCATCATCTCCTTACCAACACAAACCCTAACCCTAATCTCTCTTTCTCTCTCTTCCGCACCAACCCACTCCGCAGCCGCCACATTCCGCAGCCGCCACGACCATGTCCGATCACCACTGCCCACGCCGGAAAGCCACCGCCCGTCGTGCCCTCGTCAGAAACCTCGCCCGTCGCTGCAACTCGTCGGAGTTCGTGAGCGTCATCTTCTTCGTGCATCCCGCTGCCTGAACCACCATTCTCGAACCAGCCTCGCCGCCATTCACTACGTCGACCACGCTCACTCCTGCGCCATCGTCGACATACATGTGAGATCCAGGAAATTCATAAAAATTAATAATTAATAGAATATAAGAGATGAGGGGTTGAGACTACCTTAGGAGAGTTCTTTGATAAATCCTAGACAAGAAACAATGTGAACCTAAGTGGTTTAAAGCACTTAATTATGTTGAAGGAACTTGGGTTCAAGTCCCGAGCATGTCATTAGTATTTAATTTTGTTTTATTTTGCTACTATATTGTGAATATGAAAGCATGATTTAAGTTCATACGAATGGGTAAATTGACATGATTTAAGAGGTTTTGACCAAGAGTAATGACCATTAAACTTAAAAATATAAATTAATTTCGTTTTCCCTTTTATTTTTATTTAATTCGGGTTGAATTGGTGAGAGGGAAGGGAGTGTGTGAGAAAACAAAGGGTTAGAGAGTGTGACAGCCAGAAGAAACAGAGAGGGGACTGGAAATTTACGTGGTTTAGAGGGAGAGAGTGAGGGTGAAGGGAGTTGAAGAAGATACTCTTAGAGGAGGCTTTGGATAGCAAACACAAATCATTTAGTTGCAATTGGAACAAGAAAATCAGGTAAGGGGAGCTAACCTTATATTATGGTTTTGTTTGATTTTTTTTTTATTCGTTGGCATTGAAAAATAATTGGATGGAGAAGAATTGTGAAAAAAATCAATTTTCGTGACGTCTTGAAATTGAGGTTCAAGGTCTTGTATTTCATGATGGATTTGATGTGCTGTTTGGATAATTACTTAGTTGGGTGGGGGATTTTGTTGAGACGGGTTCCAATTTGTGCTATTGAGTTTTGGGTTTCCTTTCCAATTACATATTGCTCATAATAAAAGAAAATTGGTTGGACTATTAAGCATAAATAACATATTTTGTTTATGATGCATTTTTTTAGCCAGTTGAAATTTTGATTGAAATTATAAAGATAATCATGGTTAGGTATGACCATGATAAAATAATTATCAAAGATCTTTGAGTTTAATTTTGCATCAGTAGGTACAATTTCTGTTTTTAAATTATTGTATTATAATCTGGAATTAGAAAGAGATTGCAGTAGTAATCGATGGAAATCATAAGAATATGTATAAATATAGAAAAACTTGATAGTTTTGGAAATTGGTTTGGTCTCTCCTCAATTTATGCATAATTGGCATTGGTGGATATGGAAATATTTGATTTCATGTATATGTTGCCTGGTGAGTTAGTATTGATTTGTGATGTTGGTATCAATTAACATATAGTATATAATATGAATATTCTATAAGATATTATTATTATTTTTAACTCACAGGTCTAATGTAGTATTGTGCCATATTGGTTTCTTATTATTATATAAAGTTCATGGATGTTAAAAAGCATGGGTTGAATTCTTATAAAGTGGCAAAAGCATTACGTTGGGAATATTTTTTAGTGTTTTTTTATTTATTATGAGTTTGGCTAAAAAGGGTTTTCATAGATTTAGTCTTTGTTTTTACTATGATTCATGAATTGGTAGTTGAATTTTATATAAAAATTAATTATAATAAAATAAATGTGCTTATAGGTGGTTGACGTATGCAGGGGTGATGATGTAAATTGGGGCTTGATAAATTATATGGATATCCAATTAGTTATATTATGTTAGTATTTTAGGAAAAGAAAAAAAAAAGGGAAAAATGGATTGTTGTGAATAAAGTTTTACTGACGAGGATGAGATCCTTTTATGGGTTAGTTGTAGTTTTGATTTTTTTTATAGACTTTTAACATTAAGTAAATAAGGATCGGGTGGGAAATAAAATGTTGGGGTTGTGGATTGTTAAACTGTTTTTTGAAGTATTAGTATTAAAATAGTATATTAGAAAAATGGAGGCAAGATTTTGTTTCAATGGTTCACTTCAGTATACCAAAGTGGGGTCTTGGAATTCTACCATGGAAGTTGCAGTGCGTATGTGTTCTTTGAGTGGCCATATATACAAATTCTTCCTTTTATTTTAGCCACGGGTCCCAGTGGTGGTTAATATGCATTAAGTGTTAATATGATATCCTTGATATATGTGTTGTTTATAACCTTTGAAATGCCTAATAAACAATAGCATATATTGTTTTACGTGATGAGTTACGGGAATTCAAGTTTGAATTCATGGTCCGCTTTAATTAACATTTATATTATAGGTATTAATATAATGGTAAGAAAATCATGATTGGTTGTTTTGTTTTAACTTATATGTGCAATGTATATTATTAACCAAAATTCAAGTGATGTAATGGGTTTAAATTTATGAATGTATAAGTGTTTGTTCATGTTATGAATATGATCTATGAGGTGCGATAGGAATTTAATGGAAGTGCTTGTATTTTCCGTTGGGTGTTTTACGGTTGCACATGATGATTGGAGTATGCTAGAATCTGGTACAACCAGTCAATTTATGCTACTAGAGTAGTGTTTAGTGGTGTGGGTTGGACCGCCAGGTGGTCTACAGGCATCGCCAGGCGATAGTGCATGGGCATGGGTCCATTGCAGATGGATTTGCATGGATGGGTTTGATAGCTTGGTCAGGGATATGCCGGATTAGTTACGAGCGGAGAGGTTCGTAACGGAGATTTGAGATGCGTGATTGATGCGGGCGGGGAGGTCCGTATCTATTGTACTCTTGTGTGGGGATACGAGCGGGGAGGTTCGTATGTTCCATGCTCACACTTGAGGCTACTATGAGCGGGGAGGTTCATAGTAGGTGTTAACACATGTTGGACTACGAGCGGGCAGGTTCGTAGAGTTGGACTACGGGCGGGGAGGTCCGTAGAGTTGGACCACGAGCGGGTAGGTTCGTGGGAGCATGATAATCCCTAAGGACCAAAGCTGTGAATGGATCTTTCTCATATAGGTTATGAGATTGGGGATATAATGTTATAAAAGATCACTAAACTAAAATTAACTAAGTTAGATTGGGTGAGGGTCAATTCTTATTATCTTATTGTTTATATTATTTTTATTTTTCAGCTCACCCTTTCTTGTTTGTGTGTTTGTGTTTGGCGATGATCACGTGACTTGTTACGTGGGAGCAGATGTGACTTCAGGTGAGAATGCTGAAGCATAGCGACGGAGCGAGGGCTTACGATGGGAGATTTTTCCTATATTTTCATTTCATGCATTTTGTAATAGATTTTATGACGTTTTTCACTATTATGAACTTGTAATAAAGATAAAGTACTATGATTGGATTATCGCGATAAAAGTTGTTTTTTTTTTAATTTTCCCGCGCTTGGGAACTTTATATAATGTTTGGATTTCCAAAAGAAAATTCATGATTTATGCTGTATCTAGTAATATCCATCTGGGGTGTTACATACATCGTAACAAGAATAAACGAGACGCCGAACGAGTCCTCTATCAGAGAACTAGTGGCCCCAAATGGAATCTGTGAAACGCCCCTTGCGGCAACCCTCACGGCAGCCAAACCCTAATTGCGGGAAGAGAACTCTGGCTTGTGAGGGAGACTGCTCTGACATGTGGCAGTCTCTCACTGGTCAGTCAACGAGTCAACACTGGTCAACTCTGGCAAAGATTTGGTCAACAGTGGTCCAACAGGCTATTTTACCCTATTTCTGGCAGGTGGTTCCTCTATAGGAACCCTAAATTACCTACAAGAGGAAGAATCGTTTGGCGGCAGTTCATCGCTGACCAGACAATTTCTGGAAATTTCCCAGAACAATAAATTAAAAGGGAAATAAAATATCAAGCATGATATCACCAAATTCATACCTCATCATACCATTCTTAGCATGCCAATCAGACTTAAGTTAATCAACACATGAAATTACCCTATTTAGCATATCATTCCAATTTAAATTAAAGGTAACGCATAAGGTTACTCTTTTTAGCATGTGAATCAATTAAAATAAGATTAGCACGTAAAAGCTCCCCTAACCTGGTCTCCTTTGCTTAGAACTTTGAAAATTCTCCCTTGATCACCAATGGCCCTCTTTGGTTCTTCTCAACACTCTCAATCCTCACAAACACTAAACTTTCGTTCTCCCTTCTGCAACCACAATAACAGCCCACCAAAAAAACCCTCTTTCTTACCTCTAATTAGCCTTTTAAAAGTGCTCTTAATGTGGTTTAATGGTCTAAAACGAAAATCCAATTAAATTATGGTTAATGTCCTTTAATTGGTTGTCTTATGATGGTTTTCCAACCCTCTTTTGGCTGCTAGGGTTTTCCTCTACCCTTTCATATTCAATCCAAAACTAAGTTTGGCAAAAATAAAGTTTAATTTAGGTTCTCCAGGACTTGAACCCACACCCGTGCCAATACCAAATCAATGTTAAACCATCAAGCCAATTCATGTTTCTTGTTAATTAACATAATTACACATATTATTAAAACATTAATAATTAATTAATACATTAATAACATACATAAGACTTAAACCCAAGTCCTCTCACACAATTAAATACTCTCAACCATTTGAGCTAGTACTTGTCCACGTTATACAAACGAGAATTAAATACCATAAATGTTCTTCCTACCCGCATTTATTAATTAATTATTTATTTAATTATTTAATTTTCACGGGTCTTACATTCTCCCCACCTTAAAAAAATTTTCGTCCTCAAAAATTGAGGTCACTCATCAAAAATGCAAATAGGACTGTCTCAACTCGCTTTATCTTGAAATATTCCCTTCCTGGTCCCTACCTTTTTTTTTAGCCTTCACCTCATACGTTTCCCCACTTTTCCTTATGCGTACTCGCATCTTTGATCAAAAGATTTTCTCAAAGGTCCTACTCAACCCTTGCAAAAACAAAATATCAAGTTTGACCTTGATTCTGTAGTCAGCCACTACAGATAACACACACATATCACAAAACAAACGCAAACCTAATAAGAAAGATATAGGAGACAAACTCAACCTATCACTTTTCTTCCTTTTTACCAAAACCTTTAGAATTAAGAAAGGAAACTATCTCAAATATAGTCATGAGTGTGCACCCTCATCACTCTACCAAGACATTTTCTGTTCTTAATACTTTCAGTTCACAAGTTCCTTTCCCTGCGCACCAATGCTTCTTGGAAGGAACCTCTCCCCTTGCGTACCAACGCATCGGAAAGGACAAGTAATACCTCTTACCTGCTCGCCAAAACCCAGTAAGAGCATTACTTTTCTTAGGTCTTATAAGCAACTACCATTGCCTGCTCACCAAAACCCAACAAGAGTACCACTCTTACCTGCTCACCAAAACCCGGTAAGAGTGCTGCTTCTACTAAGACCCGTAAGCAACAACTCTTGCCTGCTCATCAAAACCCAGCAAGAGTATCACCTTTACCTGCTCACCAAAACCGGGTAAGAGCGTTGCCTACCCTGAGACTCACAAACAACAACCCTTGCCTGCTCATCAAAACCCAGCAAGAGCCCACCACTTACCTGTTCACCAAAACCCGGTAAGAGTGTTATTTTCCCTGAGTCTCACAATCACAACTCTTGTCTGTTCAACAAAACCCGACAAGAGTCCCACCCTTACCTGTTCACCAAAACCCAGTAAGGGTACCACTATTACCTGCTCACCAAAACCCGGTAAGAGTGTTGCTTCCACTAAGAATTATAAACAACAACTCTTGCCTACTCACCAAAACCTAGTAAGAGTATCACCCTTACATGCTCACCAAAACCCGGTAAGGACATTGCTTACCCTGAGACTCACAATAAACACCCTTGCCTGCTCATCAAAACCCAGCAAGAGCCCACCACTTACTTGTTCACCAAAACCCGGTATGAGTGTTGCTTTCCCTGAGTTTCACAAACACAACTCTTGTCTGTTCAACAAAACCCGACAAGAGTCCCACCCTTACCTGTTCACCAAAACCCAATAATAGCATAACTTTCCCTAAGCCTCACAAGAAACATTCATTGCCTGCTCAACAAAACCTAGCAAGGACATTGTTACTGAGCTTAGATCAAAGTCTTACAGTAACCCAAAACTCCATTTTACCCGACTCTCCAAAGTCCTAAGGGTAAAATAACTACTCCTTTTACTCGACCCTTCCTAGTCTTCTGAGTAAAAGTATAACCTGGTTTCAAAGGTATGAACGAATTTCGAGCATACATCACACAAGCTAGAATAACATGCTTCACTACTCCAAAAACAAATAATTCAAACTTTACCTTATTGTTGTCATGGCACTTCAAACTCCCCCCGTTCAGGGCAAGATTTCGCGTAATGACCTGGCTTACGACAATTGTAACACTTCTTCTTTTCCGGTTCTACTCTCAAAAGTTCTGGACAAACTCGCCGAAAATGGTCTCCCCTGCACTCAAAACACTTCACTGTCCCTCGTCCTTCACGTTGAGGTCTGGTGTAGGGTTTCTCTTGCCGTTTCTCATTGATGCTAATGTAATTAGGATGTGCCCTCATGACTCGACTTGGACCCCTCTCCAGTTGTTCCACCATATTTGCCTATTCCACCAAAACAGGGAACTCTCGGATCCTTAGAGGTACGAGGAATCGACGCAACTCATGGTTCAGACCGCCCTCAAATTTTTTGCAGCGCCATTCTTCGGTGACAGCCTGCGAGTAGAACCTCGCCAAGTACTCGAACCTGTCAGTATAGGCCTGCACCGTCATAGTCCCTTGTTGCAAAGTAAGGAACTCCGCTCCCCTCTCATATCTGGCACTGTCTGGAAAGTATTTCTCCAAAAATCATGCCCTAAAGTTGGCCCAAGTCACCTGCTCTTCGTGGGTCTGCATCAGTTGCTGCATCCCCACCCACCAGTACTCAGCGTCTGTCACATGAAGGAATGTGACGAAGGTCAACTTTTGTGCATTAGTGCACCCAATCGCTCGACATATCTTCTCACACACCCTCAGCCATGCATCTGCCTCATTTGGAGTGGCCTTACCAGTGAACTTAGCTGGCCTAAGCCTCATAAAATCTGCCATAATCACAAGACGAGTAAGTGCGACTTTGGCTCTGGGTTGCGCTTCATTAGGCTGCATCGCGTCCACCATCCGATGAATCGCATGTGCAATCTCATCAACCCCAGTATTATCCATTCTTCTCCTGTTTGTCAAAGCTTGTGCACGCCACATTTCAGCTGGATGAAACCACACAACTTAAGTCGTGACTATGCAAAGAAAAGGATTAATACAAAAGAATTAATACACTGACTCATAAGCGGAACACGATAAACTCACTCCCCATAGACCCCAAAAATCTTTTGAAAACCATGCTCTGATACCAAATGTAACATCCCGACCGGATATTACGAATTTAAATAATAAAATAAAGGAGTAAATAATTAAACTTCATTTATTATAACTGATATTCCCAAAACGTGGCAAAATTAAAATAAACTTTTATTACTTTCATAATAAACCAAAATTCATAAGTATAAATAAGATTGTAATTATCCAAAAGTCCAGAATATTTATAATTACAATTTATTTGAAAGCATAAAATTTTTTTATAAAAGTTCTCATAAAACCTTCTCCCAAAACTAGTCCCGCTCCGTCTCTAGGCCTAACCAGATCCACCTGCAATAACATCTACTCCCATGTACCGCGTACACGATCATCGCCAAACACAAGCAGATAGGGTGAGCTAACATATAAATATTGCATAGTTATATATATCACACAATCACACCAATACTCGCTTGGCGGGGGACACGTACCGCCAAGCGCTGCCCGCTTCCAATCCGCGTGGAAGTTATGATGAGTCGAACCTTGACTCACATTCAATAATTAAATTTTGGGAATTTAGTCTTATTTTTGCGCTTAAAAATCGTATTTAGTTGCATGCTAAATTTATTATTAGATATTCTTGAGTTTAATAATGCAACTGTAATTTAATTTAGGTCCTCAAAGGTGTAAATAATGAATATTTTAATTCATAAATTAAGTCCCAAAATATGAATTTTAGAGAGAAATAGGTCAAGTACTAAATGCACCCCCAATTCTCATGTTTACACCCCCTTTTTTCCAATTGGAATATCTATTTTTTAAATAAAACATTTCTGGAGCGAGTTGCACTCCCTTTTTTCAGGTTTACACCCCCTTTTGTAATAGTAATTCATTTCTGTTCTGCACCCCTCCTTTTTACTAAGCTGCACCCCTAATGTCACTTAAACTCTAGTCCACCAGATTTCGCCACGTAGCAATTATCCACTTACTAAATTAACCAATGACAGTTTGCCACATCATCAATCCTCCACTAACTCATATCACCAATCAATGTTTGCCATGTCATCATCTCCTTTCCAACACAAACCCTAACCCTAATCTCTCTTTCTCTCTCTTCTGCACCAACCCACTCCGCAACCGCCACACTCCGCAGCCGGCACGACCATGTCTGGTCACCACTGCCCACGTCGGAAAGCCACCGCCCGTCGCGCCCTCGTCGGAAACCTTGCCACCGTTGCTGCACCAATGGTCCGCGACAGCTGCGTCTTCTCTGCACGTCCCGCAGCCACCACCACCCTCATCCGCGCCTGCAACTCACGTGAACAGCCTGCACACCACACGCAGCCACCTTTCGCAGCCCTGCTCGACGCCGTCGCTACCCGAAGCCACCACCTCTGCACCAGCACTAGTCGGAAAATCCACCATTGCAGCACTACTCATGGCCTGCAACAACCACCGCGCCTCGCTGCAGTTCGCCTCTTCCCCTCGCGCCACCACCGTCGTGATCTCATCGTCAACAACATCCCCGTCGTCGCTCGCACATCGAACCACCACTGCCACACCAAGACAGCCCGCGCTGTACAACACCATTGCGACATCGCTACAACTCGTCGGAGTTCGCGAGCGTCATCTTCTTTGTGCGTCCCGCTGCCTGAACCACCATTCTCGAACCAGCCTCGCCGCCATTCACTGCGTCGACCACACTCACTCCCGCGCCATCGTCGACATACATCACAACAGGAATAAACGAGACGCCGAACGGGTCCTCTATCGGAGAACTAGTGGCCCTAAACAGAATCTGTGAAACGCCCCTTGCGGCAACCCTCATGGCAGCCAAACCCTAATTGCAGGAAGAGAACTCTGGCTTGTGAGGGAGACTACTCTGACACGTGGCAGTCTCCACTGGTCAGTCAACGAGTCAACACTGGTCAACTCTGGCAAAGATTTGGTCAACAGTGGTCCAACAAGCTATTTTACCCTATTTCTGGCAGGTGATTCCTCTATAGAAACCCTAAATTACCTACAAGAGGAAGAATCGTTTGGCGGTAGTTCATCGCCGACCAAACAATTTCTGGAAATTTCTCAGAACAATAAATTAAAAGGGAAATAAAATATCAAGCATGATATCACCAAATTCATACCTCATCATACCATTCTTAGCATGCCAATCAGACTTAAGTTAATCAACACATGAAATTATCCTATTTAGCATATCATTCCAATTTAAATTATAGGTAACGCATAAGGTTACTCTTTTTAGCATGTGAATCAATTAAAATAAGATTAGCACGTAAAAGCTCCCCTAACCTAGTCTTCTTTGCTTAGAACTTTGAAAATTCTCCCTTGATCACCAATGGCCCTCTTTGGTTCTTCTCAACACTCTCAATCCTCACAAACACTAAACTTTCGTTCTCCCTTCTGCAACCATTATAACAGCCCACCAAAAAACCCTCTTTCTTACTTCTAATTAGCCTTTTAAAAGTGCTCTTAATGTGGTTTAATGGTCTAAAACGAAAATCCAATTAAATTATGGTTAATGTCCTTTAATTGGTTGTCTTATGATGGTTTTCCAACCGTCTTTGGCTGCTAGGGTTTTCTTCTACCCTTTCATATTCAATCCAAAACTAAGTTTGGCAAAAATAAAGTTTAATTTGGGTTCTCCAAAACTTGAACCCACAACCATGTCAATACCAAGTCAATGTTAAACCATCAAGCCAATTCATGTTTCTTGCTAACTAATATAATTCACATATTATATTATTCCACAACATAATTACACATATTATTAAAACAATAATAATTAATTAATACCCAAGTCCTCTCACACAATTAAAGTACTCTCAACCACTTGAGCTAATACTTTTCCACGTCATACAAACGAGAATTAAATACCATAAATGTTCTTCCTACCCACATTTATTAATTATTTATTTATTTAATTATTTAATTTTTACGGGTCTTACACGAATCGCTGCACTTGGTTGGCTGTTATGGTGGCTAGCGGTTCTGCCTCGATCCACTTGGAGAAGTAGTCGACGGTGACAAGAAGGAATTTGACCTGCCCCTTTCCTGGCACGAAAGGGCCGATTATATCCATTCCCCACTTGGAGAACGACCATGGTGATGAGACGTGGTGGAGCTCCTCCTGATGCATGTGTGTTATGGGGCTGTGCTTTTGACATTGGATAAACTTCTTGACATATACGGTGCAATCTTCTTCAATTGTAGGCCAATAATAGCCGACACGTAGTATCCTTGTAGCCATGGTTTTGGGGCCTGAGTGGTAGCCACAGATGCCTTGGTGTATCTCTTGCATGACATAGTTGGCCTTTTCACGGGTTATGCACTTTAGCAAAGGTCTACTGAAACCTCTTCTAAACAATTCCCCCCAATTAAGGTGTAACGTGCTGTTTTCCGAGCACATCCCTTTTCTTCGTTTGCTGGGGCGGCTCCCTCTTCTAAGTATTTGATGAAAGGTTCCATCCAGGTGTCGGTGGTGGTTGTGTTTAAGCATTGGTTATGTTGTTCGATGGAAGGTGTGGTTAGGATGTGCTGTAGGAGTGACTTGTATCGCCCCTTCTTTTTGGTACTGGCAAGCTTGGAGAGGATGTCAGCTCTGATGTTGTTGCTTCGTGGGACGTGTTTGATTTGGAAGGTTTCGAAATACTCGATCAACGACATTACTATGTGGTAATATTGTGAGAGCGTGGGGTCCTTAATTTGGTATTCACCGTTGAGGTGCCCTATTGTGAGCTTGTAGTCTGTTTTGAACAGGAGTGAGTGTTTAGGCGCCGACGTCTCGTGCCAGGTTGAGGCCGGCTATTATGGCTTCGTACTCAGCTTGGTTGTTAGACGTTTTAATGCTGAAGCGTAGAGGTTGCTCTATGAGGACATTGCCGGGTCCTTCGAGTACTACTCCTGCACTGGCACGTAACGGGTTTGAGGAGTCGTCCACATGCATGGTCCACCAGGTGTCTTGGATGGGGGATTGCTCTTGGAGGTCGTTAGCGAAATCCGCTAGACATTGTCTTTGATGGGCCCATGTGGTTCATATCGGATATTGAATTCTGACAGCTCGATGGCCCAGGAGGATAATCGGCCTGCTAGATCTGGTTTTTGTAGGATTTTCTGTATGGGGTGGTCCGTTCTAATGATGATTGTGTGTGATTGAAAGTATGGGTGTAACTGACGTGCTGTCGTTATTATCGCAAGAGCCACTTTCTCCACCATTTGGTACTGCGTTTCTGGGTCTTGGAGGATGTGGCTGGTGAAGTATATAGGCTGTTGGTTATTGTCTTTCTCTTGGACGAGTGCGGAGCTGACTGCGTTTGTTGATGCGGCTATATACATTACGAGGGGGAGGTTGAGATCTGGTTTAGCTAGGACCGGGGGGGTGGTGAGCAGCTGCTTCAAAGTATTGAAATTTTGTTCGCAGGTGTCATCCCAGACGAACTTGGTTGATTTTTTCAGGAGCTTGATTATAGGTTTGGTTTTATCTGCCAACTTGGGGAGGAAACGTGAGATGGCAGTTAGCCTGCCAACTAGCCGCTATACCTCCTTGATGTTTGTGGGACTTCTCATATCAATTATAGTCTGGCATTTTTCAGGATTGGCCTCGATCCCACGTTGTGTGAGCATGAAGCCCAGAAATTTCCCGTCGTCCACTCTGAATGTACACTTTTCGGGGTTGAGCCTAATGTTGTATGTGTGCAGCGCCTTAAAGACCTCTGCCAGATCTGCCGAGTGTTGCCTTGCGTTTGGGGATTTGATGATGATGTCGTCCACATACACCGCCACCGACTTGCCAAGGAGCGGTTGAAAGGTTGGTATGTAGCGCCGACGTTTTTTAGGCCAAAGGGCATGACCTTGTAGTAAAGGTTGGCCTCCTCTGTTATAAACGCAGTTTTGATCTTGTCTTCGTCGGCTATGGGTATCTAATTATAGCCGGAGTACGCATCAAGGAAACTGAGTATCGCGTGTCCTACGGCTCCATCGACAAGTCTGTCTATGTTGGGTAGTGGGTAGGCGTCTCGTGGGCAGGCTTTATTCAAGTCTGTATAATCTACGCACATGCGCCATTTGTCGTTGGATTTCTTGACTAACACTACATTGGCCAGCCAGGTCGTGTACTGGGCTTCGCCGACGAATCCGGCCTGTTTCAGCTTATTGGCCTCTATTATAGCTGCTTGTCTCCTACTTTCTCCAAGCTTCCTCTTTTTCTGGGAGATAGGTTTTGCGTTTGGGAAGACTGATAACTTGTGGGAGGCTACGTTGGGGTGTACTCCAAGGAGATCTACCGCGGACCAAGCAAAGAGGTCGGCATTTTGTTTAAGAATCTGCTCGATGTGGCGTTCCTCTCCCTCGGAAAGGAATGTTCCAATATTAAGAAAACGGTCTTGTTGTGAGAGTGGGAGTTGTCTTGTTTCCCTTACGGGTTTGACCCGCGCTTCTGAGTTTATTATGGGGTCTAAGTCGTCGCCTGCCAAGGTTGTGCTGGCTCGGGATTGTTCAATGTTGTGGGTTGTCAAGGATGGGTGGGGGAGTTTTAGGCTAGCCATGTAACATTCTCTGGCTGCGCGTTGGTCGTCGTGCACCGTGATGATGTCGCCTTGTGGGGATGGGAACTTCATGGTGAGGTGCGGAGTGGATATGATGGCCCATAGTGTGTTGATGGATGGTCGCCCCAGGAGAATGTTGTAGGATGTGTGGTCGTCGACAACTAGATAGCGGATTGGTATCGTTTTCGTTTGTCTCCCTTCTCCAAATGTTGTGTGGAGATCTATGTACCCTTTGGTTGGGACTCTTTCACGAAGAATCCGTATATGGGTTCGTTGTGGGGAGTTAGGTTTACGAGAGGTATTTGCAGCTTGTTGAAGGTTTTCCAATACAGAATGTGTACAGAGCTTCCCTGATCAATGAGAACCTTTTTCACTGCGAAGCTCTCGACTTCCACTGTTATGACCATGGGGTCGTCTTGGTTGGGGTCGGTGCCTTGGAAGTCTGAGTCGGAGAACGTGATGGGCGGCATTCTTCTTTGCGTTCTGCCAGATACCGTGTGTACTAGTTGGATAGCTCTTAGGTGCTTCTTTCTAGAGGAGGAGGATCTCCCTCCTCCTACGAATCCTCCAGATATTGTGTTGATTGTCCCGCGTAGAGGTGGTTTATCGTCCGCTCGTCTGGGTTGTGGCTACGTTGGTGCCCTTTGTTCCGTATTTTGTGTTCTGGTCGGCTCTCTCCTTGGTTCTCTGCGTTCGACTCTTCAATCACCTCGTCATTCAGTTCGTTTGTGATCATTCCTATCATACTGGGGTCTGGATGGGCCCTCCCCCGTTTCCCTTACGTAATATTTAAGATGCCCAGCTCACACGAGCTCTTCTATCTTATCCCGCAAGGTGTCGCATTCGTCGGTGGTGTGGTCGTTGTTGCGATGGTAGTGACAGTATTTGCTTAGGTCCGCGTTGGGCGGGTTTTGGTACTTTCTGGGTGGAGGAATGAGTTCTACTTGTAAGGCTTCGTCAAGTATGCGGGATCTGGGTGCGTTTAGGGGGTCATAATTTGAGAACTTTGCTGGCCTCCGTTCTGAGGACGACTCTGGTCGCGCGGGGCAGGTTCTTTGTTGGTCCTCCTGATATCTGTTCGCACCAGGGGGATTGTGCGTTGCTTTGATAACGCCTCATGTCTTCAACTCTGATAAATATGGCTGCTCTCTTTCTAAGGTCCTACATGCTCAGGGGGGGCGCATGGCCAGTTCGTCAGCGAAAGGTCCTGGCCTGAGGGAGGTCATCATATACATTAGGATGAGGTTTGGGGTAAGGTCCTTGATCTTCATGGCGATGGTGCCGAACCTATCGATGAAGACCCGGAGGGGTTCTCCCTCTTCTTGTCTGAGGTTAAGGAGGGCAATCGTGGTGAGGTCGTGTCGAACTGGGTGGTGAAGGTAGTGGTGAGCGTGGTGAAGGAGTCGATGGTGTAGGGGGGAGGCTCATGAACCACTCTAGGGCCGACCCCCTGAGGGCCACTAAGAACGACTTACACAGCACAACATCGTCCGTGGAGTATAGGCCCACTTGTTGGTGTAAATGGACACAAACTCGTCTGGGTCCGTTGTCCCATTGTATGTGACGGTTGGTGCCTTCCATTTATGGGGTAGAGGTGTCTCTGTGATTCTGTCTATGAAGGGGTGGCGGCGGTTCCTCCTTGAGGCGAAGGAGTTGTAGTTACCGCCTGTTGTAGGCTCGGTGGGCTTGTACTCATTTTCGTCTTTGGTAGGGGGGATATCAACTCTTGAGTGGGGGGGACAGGGTTCCCCAGCCACCTTATCCGCCTTGATCTTCTGCCTAAGGCGGGAGTTCTCTTCCCTCAGCGCTTCCATTTCATCTGCATTTCTCTTCTTATACTCGGTGAACTCTTGCTGCATCCTGGCTTGAGCTTCCAAGATGCGTGAAATCTCCGATGCGGGGCCGGGATCCCTAACTTCAACAGTTGGTACCACAGGGGGGACATCCGCTGTTCTGCTTTGCGTGGACACCATCTCGTTCTGGGGTTATCGCTTTGGATCTGTGAAATACTCTTCGGCCCCACGGTGGGCGCTAATTGTTCTTACGAAACTGAAGTCTGTAGTCCTCAAATCAGTCAAGGGTCTTGAACGTCTGATCTCTTGTCGGTCTTCTCTTGCTTCCAAGGGAATTTAGGGGCGGCGTAGTGGACCTGCAAAAGACATTCTGATGCCTAAGTCAACACTGGTGATGTCAGGGTTTTAGAGAATAATTTAACGCGTAATCAATGCATAGAACAGTGTGCTATTTATACCCTTTTTACCTTTGGGTCCTACCTGAAATGGGCCTTTGGGCCCAATATTCCTCTTCTGGCTATTCTAGGATCCAGACTCAATGAGAGAAATTACCAGGAGGTTCTCCGAGGGTTGGCGATGCTCGGTACTCGGCCATGAGATTCGTTGAAGGCGGTCTACTCTCGAGGAGGGTGTCTTACATAGAGCAAGCGGCTATGGGGTTTTGCTAGAGGTCGTGTTTTCCAGAGGAAGGTGCTTGCATACGATAGGTGGCTGAGACCTATTGAGGGCTGTGTACTTTAAAGGGAGGTGTTCTCGTAGGGTAGGCGGCCATGATGCTTTCCTGAGGGTCGTGTATTCCAGATGGAGGTGTTCTCGCAGGGTAGGCGGCCATCATGTCTGTTGAGGGCCGTGTATTCCAGATAGGGGTGTCTTTGCAGGGTAGGCGGCCATAATGCCTGTTAAGGGCCGTGTATTCCAGATGGGGGTGTCCTTGCAGGGTAGGCGGCCATAATGCCTACTAAGGGCCATGTACTCAGGTGCGGTCGGGACATTTATATTAAAATTTAGTGATCAAAGAATACATTGGCAAGATATGGGTTAATAATGTACAATAATGTAATATGCTAAAAAATCATTTTCAATAAAAAATATTACTATAACATTTATACAAATAATAAATTTGATCTTGAATTGGAGAAAGATAATATTGCTCTATTTTGTCCATCCTCTAGAGTTCCTCTAGAGTTTGTCCGTGGTGCACATGAATTGAGATAAAAAAAAACTCAATCAAAATTTTCCTTAGTGCAAAAGTTCACAACTTTAAAATACCTACAAAAATCCTATAAGGTAGGATCAACACATGAGTCAAGAAGACCGACCTATGGACTTTTTTTTTCAGCATAAAATAATATCATAATATAATACATTTATAGTATAATTTGAAAATTTTAAGGTTTTTTTTATGACATATATAACAAAATTACAAAATATTGAAGAACAACAAATGAAACTCATAATCTTAAAAGGAAATATCCTTTTAAATCAATTTTATAACAAGCCAATTATTGAGAACTTCCACTAAATTTATTAAGTTTTATTATTATTTTTTATCTCTATTGATGTTTCCTTATCCCAATACATTAAACACATAAAATTGGTATTAGTAGTTTTAATAGGCCTATGTAAGCAAGATAATTGTGAGAGAGGGAATGGATATTTCTGTATCAATAAAAAAAACTTTTACACAATGAAAAAAAAGCTTAGTCTAATAGTCGAAATATCAGGAAGTTTAAGTATCATCAAAATTTATACATGTCCCTGATCTCTAACTTCAAAATTCTAAGGTATGTACCAAATAACACTTCCACAATTCACACATGACACTTTCCTTTTACCATCAAGATATTCTAAATTTGTTACCACAGAGCTGCCAAGTTTAATATTATTTGCACTTTAAATTTGATTCTCAAATTGTCGTGCATCTTGACCTCTATTGTTCTTGATTTTTTGCCAAGGTCACCCTTTGATCTTACCTTCTCTATTCCTCCATGCCTAATTGTTGTAGAGGGAAGATTTTTGTGCAAGCATCACCACAGGAGTTTCTCCATCTCACCTGTCAATTTTCTAGAGGCTGCAATTTCAAGATCAACTTCTTCAAACACCCTGCCCTCAAAGATTGATGTTTCAACCCATTGCACCACATAAGTTCCACCCTTGTCCGTGCTAAGTAAGATGTTGAGAAGGAAATTTCTCGGTGATTACCCGTTAAAAATTAAATCATAAGAAAATATTTTAATTATTAAAATAACTGAATTACAAGAACAATTTTATACGTTTTTTACATTATTATAGAAATAATAGTATAAGTGTAGGGATTGTATATATTAATTATAGATACTATCTCTTGTATGTATTTTCTGTTATTCCTTTCAATGAAATACAACCTAGAATTCTTTTTATTTGTTTCCTTTACATGGTATCAGAGCAAGAACGATCCTCTGCTCAATCATTCATTTTTGTATTTTCCTATCTTTGTTTCCATGGCTAAAGATGAAAAAAAATCAAATTCCAATAGTTCTTATTCTCTCCATCATTCTAGCCATCCTGAAATGGTCCTTGTTTCAAAACCTCTAGATGGAGACAACTTTTCGACTTGGCATAGAGCCATGGTCATCTCCTTAAATGCAAAATCCAAATTGGGTTTTGTTGATGGAACTCTCAAGGCACCCTTTACAAATGACAAACTAGAAGAATATGTAGCATGGAAAAAATGCAACAACATGGTATTACTTGGATCATTAATTCTTTGACACATGATATTGTAGATAGTATTATTTTCTACGACACTGCTCATGAAGTTTGGAAAGATCTTCAAAATTGCTTCTCTCAAAGTCATGCACCACAGATTATTCAGATTGAGAGAGATATTGCTTGCTTGACTCAAGATCAAATGATAGGCGCAACCTATTACATGAAGTTAAGGAAATTATAGGATGAGTTGGGCTCATATAGTAATACAACCTGCACTTGTGGAGCAAACAATAAAAGGCGCAAATTGATGCAGTTTATTATGGGGTTGAATGACTCTTATAGGGTTATTCGTAGTCAACTTCTCTTAATGAATCCATTATCTGATGTTACACAAGCTTACTCTTCCATCATTCAAGAAGAAAAACAGTTATATTTGGGCACCGCACGTGACACAATACAAGCTTCAACCATGGTTACTCAAAAGAATGAACCAATAGCCCTTGTTGTTTACCACAAACAATGTCATCCTTCTCGTTTTAATTCAATCGAAAGTCACTGCATTGTTCTCATTATGATAGAGATCATCATACAAAAGAAACATGTTGGAAGCTACACGGTTATCCTCCTAATCACCCAAGGCATGGAGTCACCCAGAATGCTTATTCTAAGCCCAATGAGAATAATCAATTTTCAGCAAATAATGCCACAACGACTCCAGTGATGCAACAGTTGCAGTCCACAATGAATGGATTAACTAAACTACAAGTTCAACAGATGTTGTCTATTATGCAGGGTAATGTATCATCTCCGTCAGCTAATCCTAAGGTCAACAACGTCAATATTCCTTCAGGTTTGTCACCACCCAAACTTATAATTGATAGTGGGGCTACCGATCACATTATTTCTTCACCAATTTTGCTTGTTAACAAAAAAGAAAATACTTCTTTACCACCAGTTGTTATGCCAAATGGTAATCAGGCTCCTATTATCTCTATTGGAACTTTACCTTTAAGTCTAATTGTTTCTTTAACAAATGTGTTTGGGGTACCATCTTGCAAGGTTGATTTAATGTCAATAAGTTAGGTCACGAGAGATTTAAATTGTTCAGTAATTATTTTTCCTTCCAGGTGTATTTTACAGGATTTGATGACGAGAATGACAATTGGTTTGGGTAAACAACAAGGTGGACTCTATTACTTGGTTGCAATGACATCAAATAAGTCACACACTCATGTTCCATCACTTGCAGCCCATGTCACCAAGTCATCTCCTCCTTCAAACACTTCTACCACCTTGTGGCATTGATGACTAGGACATCCATCTCCATCTAGATTAGATTTCATGGCTAAAACTTTGTTAAAATTCTCTTTAGAGTCAAATAAAATTTGTGATGTTTGTACTCTTGCAAAACAGACAAGCCTTCCTTTTCCAAATAGTTCAATTTCTTCCATTAAACCTTTTGAATCACTTCATTGTGATATTTGGGGACCATATAAAGTTCCTTCTTTTTCTGGTGCACGATATTTTTTTTACTGTTGTGGATGATTTTTCTCGCTTCACTTTGATTTTTTTTC
>Ga0214543_1001076_pt1 | contig 50984 bp, 18 predicted proteins | sample CNSS2metaG_FD_160094 | JGI IMG/M metagenome (GOLD analysis project Ga0214543, IMG submission 160094) | Root nodule microbial communities from cowpea collected in UCLA plant growth center, Los Angeles, California, USA - CNSS2 | ecosystem: Host-associated > Plants > Roots > Nodule | place: USA... | reverse complement strand
TATATAAAATTTATTCTATATATATTTTTATATATATATATATATATATATATATATATATATATATATATATATATATATATATATATATATATATATAATATCACAGGATTAGGACACGGTTTCCAAGGATTAAAGAAATTTAGTTTAAGTGGTTTGAATAAATATGTATATTTTACTAGACAAAGCTAAAAATATATATAGAAAAAAAATAATTATTCAAAATTTATTTTATAAAATTTATTATTGATTAAAATTAAAATTTATTTACCTTCTTTTTAATATTTTGCATTAATTTTACATCAAATATGAGGATTGTCCCAAATGCTAAGAGAAAGAAAAGTATTGTTTATTGATCAACTTTTTTTTTAAGTAAGTTCTTTTGTGTTTTTTTTTTAACAATTGCTTAGATGTTGTTTGCAATGCATGGAAGTAGGTGTTTGTATGTGAGGTTTGATGGAAACAAATAAATTTCTACTAGTTTAGGATCATGGTGATTTATCAGTTTGTTGATCAAAGTATTTATGATCAAATTTTATTTATGGTTAACAAAAACAAACATAGTTAAACAAAGGTTTCACTCCAATTAGCAATTTACATATACTTTTGACTGAGTGAAAGAATACACACTTAAGTGGATATATTATTTTGAATTTATGTAATGAATGTTTCATCATGAATCTCTACTTAACAAAATTATTCTCACTCAAGAGGAAACATTAACAAATGTTTCATGTAAGGTTTTTTTGTTGTTATCTAAATATGCATGTTATTGTATATATTTATTTATATGAAAAACTGGTGGAATTGAATATTTTCATGGTTTATTGTTATAATAAGGATTAAATATGTTTTTTTTTTTCTGTTAAATGAAATTTAAAATTAGTCTCTTTTCAAAATTTTCAATCAATTTAGTCATTTTTTAAATAAAATTATATAAATTTAGTTCTTTTAACTAAATTTTATTAAGTACGTTTCGAACGTATTTTATAATAATATTTGAATTGTTTACACCTTTGACATATTTTCGTTTTGATGTTAACTCAAATATTATCATAAAATGCGTTTAAAATATCAAATAAATTTAACAAAATTTGGTAAGAAAAATTAAATTCATGCATTTTTAAAAATAAAAAATTAAATTGATATAAAATTTTGAATAGAGATTAATTTCAAAATTCGCTTAAACTTGATGGACCAACAACATGATTGACCATGATAATTAAAGTAAATTATGATGTATCCATACATATGTATGCATGCAATGAAAATTAGTCACATATATGTATGACATACGATGCATGTATTTGTGATTTGTTTTGATATATTAAGTATTAAAACAAATGAAAAATATCTCTAACTTCTTTAATGATTTAAGTCGTATAAACTATGACAGAATGTATATCTTAAATTTACTTGCACTCATGTAATTAAACTGAAATATGTTTATATGAGAATCCATAAATCTTTGATATAACTCACTTAATATGGGTATTTCAAAAGTTATAACTAAAATATGCGTTTCTTTTAATGTGCGTTTCTTTATTTACTTAACTAAAATATGAGTTTCTTTTAATTACTTATGAATTTATACTCCTTTTATTATTTTATATATATATATATATATATATATATATATATTTTGAATACGAAAACAATGAATTTAATTTTGTTTTCATAAAATATTTTAAAATACATTGGATGTAAAAAAGTCTTACAGTCTCCTTAAAGATCGAATTGGATTTTTAGAAATGAAGGAACCAACTTCAATATGGAAAATAAATAAAAAACTAAAGTGAAATTTAATTTATACATTTTTTAGATTTCACTTTCATTTAATAATATTTGTAATTTAGAATGTTTATCTGGACGTTGTTCATGCGAAATTGCACCAAGGGCAACTTGGTAATTAAAGAATCAAAACCCTATATTTTGCTTTTCATGAAAAGCTGTTTCTCTTTTCCACTCCGATACCTTCTCTTGGAGAGAAGAAGTAGCAGCGATGTCGCAGCAAGGTCAAATTCCGATAAACCCCATGGTCGCTCCGCAGAACCCTATGGCTGCCATGCAGGTTCCCATGCCCATGCACATGCAGATGCAGATGCAGATGCCCATGCCATTACCCATGCAGATGCAGATGCCTCTCCCCATGCCGCTCCAGATTCCCTTCTCCATCCACGACCCCGCCACCCCCTCCTCCGGGAAGCGCCGTCGCGACGACGAGGCTCCCGGAACCGCTGCCGCGACGGAGCAGTCTGCGCCGAAGCGCGTCAAGGGACAGGACGTCATATTCAGGATCGTCGTGCCCTCGCGCCAGATCGGCAAGGTCATCGGGAAGGAAGGGTGCCGCATACAGAGGATTCGAGAAGACACCAAAGCAACCATCAAGATCGCTGACGCTATTGCCGTAAGTCCTTTTATTCTTTTACTCGTTGAATCAATCTGTATGGTAGCATAGAGAGACAAAAAATTAGGGGATTTCACTTTTGGGGTTTTAAATGTAAATCCATTTATCCGGCAGAACTGATCTACGAGAGTGAGTTGAATCGAATTTTTAAAAGCTTATTTCGGTGCTAGGAAGTTTTGTGGATTTTAATAGACAGTGTACGAATTTTTCAGTTTGGACTTTAATGGATTTATATCTCTAGAACTTTAAAAGTTTTTCAGGACCCGTTGATTGAAAGAACTACATGGTTTCGAAATTACCGTAGTTAATAAGAAAATAATAAGTTTTCCAGAGGAAAGTAAAATCAGTACATTTTTTCATAGCTAATTGGTTTTAACTTTCATCTTCACTATTACTTGCTCTATATGCCTTAACATCTTTTCGTGTCGGTTCCTGAGTTTGAACAAAATTTTGAAATTTGTTATATAGTAATAATGAAGACGACAATTAGTTTATTGGTTCAATTGAAAACTCATGACAACAGCGTTCTTCGCAATAGAAGTTATTAAGTAAGAGAGTCTATAACGTCTTCAACAAAGAGAGTTTGTTGCCCTCCATGGAAAACCTGATAATACTAATTGAATACCAGAATACTTGTTTATATTATTTGTAAGTATTTAATTTGGGGCTTGTTCATGTTTTCATTTTATGGTGTATGTTTGATGGCTGAGAAACTGCTGAGTAAATAAAAAAAAAACTGTTGTTCTGAATTGAATTGTTGTATTATAATAATACAACAATACTCTAATTCTTGCATCTAATTTGGGGTTTGTGGGTACATTAGTGCTTTCTGTTTCTGGCATGTATTTAGGGTGTGTTTAGAAAGCCGATAAACTGCCATTGACATTGACGGACCTTTTACACATTTCACTGCAAAAGTATATGAGGGAAGGGCTAGAATGTTCAACATGACTGACATGGGGAAACAATTTACTACGCTGTGAGAGAAAAAAAAAAGTGATGACTACTTTGGGTAGAGGTATTTTCAGTATATAATTTGTTTTTGGAGCTTGGTAGTGGTACTGTGATGGGCGATTTGTTTCTTCTTTTTTAGTAAATTATTTTCCCACACTAGTCTTGCCTTCTAGGAACCAAAAAAAATTCCATATCTTAATCCGAACATTGTATTTTCAGCCGTGTGTTAAGTGTTATAAACTTCATTCAGTTTTTGCTGATTATTAGTGAGGGTTAATATATATTGATTGAAGTGCTTAAATTTTCATTTAAAATAAATATGTTACGTCATTATTCAGGTTAATTGGTGTTTACCAAATCAATCTAATCTAATGTTTTCCTATTGGGTAGAGACATGAAGAGCGAGTTATCATTATTAGTTCCAAGGATAATGATGAAAAGGTTACTGATGCAGAAAAAGCTCTTGAGCAAATAGCCCATTTAATTTTAAAGGTAAGATGGTCCTGATTGAATTTTTTGGCTCACATGCTTTCTCTGTAATATGCTTAATTTGACAAGAGCTTTGATTTTTGTTATGATTTTTATTGCTGATTATGTTCTTATTGTGTTTCATAATTTATTATAAAAAACAGGGTGGGCATTGTTTAATTTTTATTTTAAAATAATATGGTTTTTATTGCTTGTCTAGCTTTGAAACTTGAGTTACTAAGGCTTGAATTGTCTAACTTGAATTTACTCGTGCCTCTATCCCTTCTACTTAGAAAAAACTGGAACATTCTGGCAGATGTTTGAACAGTTAGAAATAAGTTGAAATATGTAACATTGTTCTGAAGCATCCTTCGAAAGTATTCAACAAAATATACAGAAGAACATTAAATAAAATACTTTAACACGCCAAGCCAAATATTCATTTATTTTTGTAGTGAATTCATGTAACATGATATTTTTATATACCTTGTCACAGTATATGCCTATATGCTATATCGTTTGTATAAATTACCGTACCCCCCTGTATGGTATTATTTTGAAAACATACATGTCCTGCATCCATGCACATGATTTAAAATACATTTTTATGCTTGATAATTGTAAACTCAGTTAGGGGTCTTGCTCTGCTTATCTTGTACTTCTGATACGCATTTGGCCACTTTAGTTTTTTGTATTCCACTTTTGAGATTATCATGTATCTATGTTAATATTCATGTGGCCCTGTTGGGTCTTATTTCATTTTGTTAATGCTTCCATATAACAGGAAGATGATAGCAGTCTTGATTTGTCAAAAGTTGCAGCAGGACATGTGGCTGCCAATACAATTAGACTTTTGATTGCTGGGTCCCAGGCAGGTGGATTAATTGGGATGTCTGGTCAAAACATTGAGAAATTGAGGGACTCTTCTGGTGCCTCGATTACTGTTCTTGCACCAAATCAGTTGCCTTTATGTGCGTCTGCCCACGAATCTGACAGAGTAGTGCAGGTGATATGTTTAAAATAATGCTTATCAATTCTTGCAACAAAGAATTTTGGTTTCCGGGAACACTTTTATCAGTGACGCAGAGTCACCTTGCCTTCACCATATATATTTTGACTTGGATATTTTAACCAGGATGGCAAGGAATTTTAGTCTGTTCTTTGAAATTTCATGTACTTACAGATGGATGGACCAACATAATATCAATGTTATTAATTGTTAGTAATTTTCCCAAGATAATGCTTGCATGATGTTGAATGACCTGCTCTTCTGTGTATCAGGTTTTAATGTGTTCATGTTTAAGTCATAGTTCTAAATTCTTTTCACACGTATCAAGTAGCATGAAGATGATTTGAGGGTTGAATTATGCAATTTTATTATGCTGCTTCAAATATACTTTGGAAACCTGGATTGTAATCTTCATTCTTCTTGAAATTAGTTATCAGGAGATGTTACTTCGGTAATGAAGGCTTTGGACGAGATAGGTTGTCAACTAAGGTGTGCTGGTGAACTTCTGTTGTATATTAATTTTGAACCTGATTCTAATTACTTTTGAAAATTAGTTTGTCATTTTGCCTAACCTATATATGAACTCAAATTTTGCGCAGGGAAAACCCACCAAGACAAGTGATTTCAATTAGTCCAACATACAATTATGCTGCAATTCGACCATCCCAACCATATCTTGACCCAACTTCAGGTTATTTAATGTTTTTCTATACTAGAACAACATTTGACTGTCATTTAATAGTTATACATGTTTTGAATATTGTCTTACAATCACTTCATCTCTAGGACAACCAATCTTGCAGTTGATTATGTTACATTCGAGATGCTGATTTCGGAAACGATGGTTGGTGGATTGATTGGCCGATGTGGCTCAAACATATCAAGGATCAGAAATGAATCTGGAGCAATGATCAAGGTCAGTCTTTTACTTCCTTCCTCCTAGCTTGAAGCATAGACAGTCGCTGTCCTACAAACAGATTCACTTTCTGATTCATGTTTATTTGTTATTATAACAGTCTCTGCATAAAAACAAAACCCCTGGATCTCACATTTGCATATAGAACTACGTAAGACTTACAATTTTGGATATTGACACATACCAAAATAGATGCGAGGCCTGAATTTTGTGGTTTACCCTATTTGTTAGACAATGATTTTTGGATCTCTCGTTAGCCTCTGTGATTATAGGGACCAAACGTAAAAAGTATACATTAGTTACCAAAATACCAAGAGAATTGAGCATTCTACATTTCTTGAATTAGTCTGGAAACCCTTGAATTTCAAACTACTTTAAATTTTTATTAAACAGCATATAGTTTGTATACTTCATTACTTGATCCGTTTCCAACATATTGAGAAGTCAAATTTTTTTAAGATAATTATATTCTTGAAATATCTAAAGAGTTTGGGTTATTTTAATGTATAATAAATGGTGGTTTGTAGATTGTTTTTTCTTTTTTTCTTTTACATAAATTTCCTGAACTAATTTGCATCTGATTTATATCTTTCATCGGAAAATGTTGCAGGTTTATGGTGGTAAGGGTGAACAAAAGCATAGACAAATTCAATTTGGTGGTAGTGCTCAACAGGTGATCATTATGGATCTTTGGCCTTTTAATGATTCGAGAATAACAGTATACTTTTTATGTTTGAGACATTTTTGTTATTATTATCACTGTTTTCCTGTTTTATTTATCTGTTTGACTGGTGGATTTTATCACTTTGCCACTGGTTTGAAGTTTTTTTCCCTAACTGTGATTCAACAGTGTACTATTAAGCTAATTTGTACAAATTTTGCCTGTACTTTTCTAGCCTAGCATGGTTTTAGTTCTGGTCCCATCAAGAGATGTATATTTTAGTAATTGCATATGAACAATCATTCATTATTCACTGAATAAAATTAATCACACAGTTAGCTTTCTATATTTCCAGTTTCTTATATCCACGAAATACGGATTGTTTATGTGAAAAGTGGGAGAGATATCCAGTGGCACCCTGCTCTGGCCAGTTGGGGGGAGTTGGATATAGTCTTGTGTTGTGCAGTCGTAGCTTCTTAAGAGAAAACAACATGATGCTAGGCTGAGTAGTAATCCTTGTTGAAACACTGAATACTTTGGAAAGGTCTGTCTGTGCCACCCGTCAGACAAAACAAATGGGAACTTCTCAATTTGTCCATGGCCTCTTCTTTTTCTTAGTTTGGGATCTTCCCTGAAATAAAAATCGATATCAGCCCAGATCAAGATATAGTTATTTAATCTGATATTTTATATAGCATGCAAGTCCTACTAATATGGAATTAAACTGTCACATGCACTTTCTACCCTTTTCTTGGTTTTAAGCTGTTACAGGTTTTTTGTTGAAGCTTGAATTTTGTGAACAGGTAGCTTTGGCAAAACAGAGAGTCGATGAATATATTTATTCTCAGTTGATACAACAGACTGGCACCCAACAGTCAGCGTAAGTATTTTCCTTATGAATTGGGTCCATTCAAATTGTAAATTTTCCAGTAAACAAGAAACAGCTAGGTCATTGTAATAATTAAGATCTTTCTGTAAAAGTTTTTAACCCCATTCTGAAAGGTGGCATTTTATAGTTCGTTCATTGATAGTGTAAAATTGTTCAAGTGTGCATTGTGGATTAAAACTAGTAAGTTATTTTAAATGATTTATCACTTCAGTCTGAGATTCAAAAAATTTAAATGAACTATTCTTGTCTTAAAATTTTGTGCTCCTAATAATGAGCAGACAACTGTAAACAGCAAAGCAAGTTGTTGTTTAGGTATAGTTAGTAAGACTTTGTTTCTTATAGTAGTGTTTTGTTTGGATCTTATATATTTTTTGTTGAATATCCATTCGTTTATTCAGGCGAACTAGTTCTTTGAAAACAACAGGAAACCATATTTTAATGATTGAAATTTGCGTGTTTGTAAAATATAGGGAGTAATTTTTATGAGAAAGGACCAAAATTTAAAAGATTTCTGGTCTATTCAGCTTCCAGAGATGACACCAAGAAAGCCAAAATGTGTAGTTCCTGCTCGGAATCCAGCTACCTTGGGGGCTTATTATTTGTGTTAGTAAGATGTGTTTGATGGATATAATTTGTTTTAGTGGATGTTCAAACTTTTCTCAGCTTGTACCGTATCAATTGTTCTTAGTTGAAGGTATATATAATTTTTTCTATACATAAATATGAATGTGTAAAATGTAACGTTTATTTCTGTTGATATGGCTCTCACTGGTTTCGAGTGGTATTATAGCATCTTATTTTCAGGTATATTAAACTTCTATCATCATGTTTACCTCTTTGTTAATTTTAATAAATAACTGTCATAATAAACTTCTATCATCACCTTCGTTTTCTTATGTCGTCATATTTCAATGACGTGGCATCCTCTGCTTCACATTACGTTTACATGTGTACGTAATCTCTTGTTTTTATATATCTGTATTTAATCTGAAAACTGCATACTTTTTTTTATACATAATCTTTTACAATTTTATTTTCATCATCGTCGCAATTAAAAATATCGAAAATTTCATTTCAATTTTCAACTACTTTATGTTCTAGAATATGTTTACCTATTGGTGGAAGAAAGCCAAGCACGTAAACTGTTTAGAAATCACATATAGTTTAGTCAACTTTAAATGTGTAGGAATTATGCTTTCCCAGATTTAGCTTATGAAAATGACCTTTTTTTTCCAAAATAAAAAAGTTGTCATGTCTATAGTTGCTCATTCTTAATTAAATTTTCCTGAAGGTTCATTTGATGAGAGGAAGTCAAATAAGAAAAAAAGAGAGAAATTAAATGATTTTTTTTTTAAAAGAAACAAGTTATATGTAAATCTTACATATATAATCTCAAACCGAAGTTTATAACAAGTTTATTAAACTTTACAGTAATTACTTTAAAAGTGACATAAGCTAAATTTTATGATAATATGTCTGGAGATAGCATTACATATGTATTATTTTTAGGGTGAATACATTCTTAATATGTAAACTTTAAAGTAAAATGAAAATTTGTCTGTTTCAAGTTTTGAGGTAATTTAATTTTTAAATTTTGAAAATTAATAAATTTAATTATTTTAATTTAATTATATTACTTTTTTTATGTATCAAACTTTGTATTAAATTTTATTTTATTTTAGTGTTTAAATTATTTATATGATATATTTTAATTCAAATATCCTTTATTACGTAAAAAATTAACGTAATTAAACTAAGAAAATATATTTATTTAATTTTTAAATTTGAGAATTAAATATATCAAAATTTTATGAAAGAAAGAAATTTTAATTTTATATTCAAATTTAAAAATAAAAAATATATTTAAACCTTAATTTTAAGCTAAACTCTTTTAAAATCGGAAATTTGAAAGAACCATAATAAAAAAAAAAACTCTCATTTCTTACACATTGTAGTTTATAGTCTATGGTCACCTTTTCCAACTTCTACATTTTCCATCTTTTCAGCATTGACATTTTTTTTATGTGGGATCCACAATCCTTCTATTTCTATTATTAACAATGTCGAATGCTAATAAATAACCCTGTGTTGAACACGAAAACTGATTAAGGAATTATAATAAATTTTTCTGAGATTAGATAGGTAAAAATGTCTTCCTATTGCATTTACATGACTTTTAATAAATAAAATAAAATCCAAAGACCCTATTTAGAAAACTCATTTCCATTCATTCTAAACTACGCCAGTTTTTATCTTTTCTTTTCATTTCCTCACATTTTCTTTATTTTCTCCACAGTTAATCGATGCCAAACACAAGGAAAACAAAGTCATCTAATTTAATTATTACTTAACAATAAAAAAAATATTAAACTCTCATTGCATACTTATACTACTAATTTTACTTTTTTTTTTCTATAAAATAAAAGAGAGAAAGAGAAAAGAAAAAAAAGTATTTTGCAGCGTCTGAACGTGGAATGATGATATTCACGTTAAGAAAGCTTAAATGTGTTGTTTGGTTTGAACCACAAATCCGGTTTCTTAGTTTACCGTTCAAGCAAGCAATTGATTTGATGGTTGAAAACATTTATTTGAAGAAGAAAGTTGAACATCAATTTCAACACATTTCATTTTTATTTCCAAATTATGAAAAAAAAAAAAGTGTAACATTTATTACGAGTTGTTTTCGAGGAACAAATTAGGTACATCAATTAACCTTCCAGCTTTCTTTAGTCAATAAGCCTCATACTATTCGCCAAACGTGGAATTTTGGATTCGCTTCTTCAGTCCACTCACCATTAATGATTTTGTGCCATCGTCCAAACACGCCCTTATTTGTCAAACTCTAAAACCACGCTTCCACCGTCATTTATGTTTCTTTTTTATTCCCAAACAGTCCTCCTCAGTGATGAAAAACCTAAGAATGAGTTTTTATATTAAAAAAGAGATTTTTCAATTATTGAAAATTGTAAGATTTTTCTTCTTTTTTTGTAATTATAGTTCAAATAAACAATATTCAAAGACAGTATGATCCTCCACACTTTCTTTTTTGAAATGTAATGGTTACAATTATTTACTCATTGCAAGTATTAAAATAAATAAATAAATGAGTAGGATGAGAAGTAGTTTTTTTGAATAATTATTATTGAAAATAACGTGATGTCTAATATGGGGAGAGTCTTGGTCCTATCATGAATTAATTGATAATGTGTAAGGATATAATTCTTCCAAATTCATAAGAAAAAAATCATTCTAATCAAAAGAGAGACTGATATGATTTAATTTTACAAGCTTTTATTTTATTTTATTTTTTGTTAAATGAATAAAATACGAAGTTTGAGTGTACACATTTTAATGTTTTGTTTTACGTCTTTAACTACCACCATATATCAGTCATTACTTTAATTTATTTAGTTGTAATTCTCTTATCTTCTTTTTATGCAATTACATCACTTATATCCACTCTCTAGCAACACCATGGTATATTTGTTTATTTCTTCTAAAATCATATTGCATATTAAAATATCTATAATTAAATAATAAAATTAAAATGTAAGTCTTATAAGACTTTGTCATTAAAAATACGCTAATATGACATTAAAAATAAGACTCAAAGACTTAAAGAAACTGAGTTAACAAAATAAAACATTATTTGAACGTATTAATGAGAATGTAGACCTTATTAGATTTTTTATATTAGATTAAAACTTACAAAAACAGATCAAAATGATGTGATATATTAGAATCCGTAAAATTAAATTTAAGATATAATAGAAGACTTTGCAATGTAGAGATATTGTTATCTATTATCTATTATTTAACATTTTGTTATTGTTTTGTTTTTAAATATATATAGAGACAACTGTCAATTCCCCTACTATTACCAAACAACCATATGAGTATTACATAAGCTTTATGATTTTAATTAGTCGTCCAATTCGAGTAACACCGGCAGTTGCAAAACAGACTTTGAAGTCAATGATACTAAAAGCATTCAAATGAATAATATGGGAAGAAAAAAAAAAACTGTACTTTTAAAATACTTCTCATTTTTTGTTACCCTTCAAACAAGACAAATAATGTTTGATTGTATATTTTTCTTAAACAAGACAATAATGTAGCCAATATATTTTAGATGACCCATTTGTTTATTAACTACTCTTATTATAAATTTGAACATTTTCCAACTAATTGTCCAAGTTTTTGTTAAAACTTGTAACAAATTTTTTTATCTAATCTTCTTCATATTTTATTTTTCTTAACTATATTTTTTTGTTAAGAATTTAAGGTAAGTTGAAATTTTGTATTGAGATAACTAATATATAAGTAAAAATGACTAATAAATTTATTAGTCGAAGATTTTAAGTTGAAAATAATGTCTTTCGATGTCTCTCATAAGAAAAAATCTTCGCACTATTTTTATTTTAACCAAGTTTTAGGCAATACATAACATGCATGCATTAGTCTAAGTATAAGGGCATGAGTATCTTTGGATTAAAATTTTGTTTTATCTCTTTTATTTTTTAATTTTTTTATAGTTAAATATGTTTTTGGTCTCTTAATTCTCAATGAATTTTGAAATTAGTCTATTTTGAAACTTTGGACCAATTTAGTCTTTCATCTTTCGAAATACGTGGATTTAGTTCTTTTAATCAAATTTTGTTAGGTTTATTTGATGTTTTGTACGCATTTCAAGATTGTATATGTGTTGTTTATAATGTTTGAAACATTTTTATTTTAATGTTAAGTCAAATACTATTATGAAACGCGTTTGAAATGTCAAATAAACGTAACAAAATTTGATTAAAAAAACTAAATCCACATATTTCGAGAAATAAATTACTAAATTGATTCAAAGTTTCAAAATGGACTAATTCCAAAATTTACTGAAAATTAAGGGTTAAAAACATATTTAACCATTTTTTTAATACATTTATTATAATTTTCATGGTTTTTTTCCCACCTTCTACTTTTTTCAAAGCATTTATCTCAAAAACAAAGAAACAGAGTTTGTTTAGAGACATTTAACATAGTAAATTGGGTGGAAAAGGTGAGAAGAAGTAAAATTTCAATGTAAATAAATAGAGGGAGGAGTAGAGCTTGAGAAGCTGAATGCGTGTAAGTAAGGGCGAACCGCCCCTTAAAAGTTTTTCCAGAACATCATATGCATATCCAATGATGTGTCAGAATCAAAATCACGACCTGAATAATATCGTCAACAACCACCCAATATTATTTTGGTGAAACGGTGAATTTAATACACCTTAGTTAAAATATTGTACTCTTAGTCAAATCACGGAGACGATTAATAATGGGATTCTTAAACACAAAAACGTGTTTTTGTTTAATTTCATTGATATTAAACAATTGGTAGAACTGTGTTTATATCAAACTGGTAAGGTTTTCAATAAATAAAAAATAGTAAAGAATAAAACTTATTTATAGTTTGCATAAATCTCACGATAATAATAAAAGAAAAAGGTTTGACTCAATCTTCTGGATAAAGTAACTGGTATTTCAGTTTTGTTTGTTTGTTTGTTTGAATCTTTAATTTAAATTTTAAAAGAAAGTTTGGGCCACATATGCCAAAAGAAAAAGGGGAAAAAAATGACACAGCTTCTTACAGCGTGCAATGAAAAAGAAGATGGTTACCGTTATGTTAAGATCTTTAAAGGATGATTGGTTCATGATGACGAAAGCCCAAAGTTTGACCTCGTTGACTGAATCAAGGCTTCACATGAAGCGTGCCATTCACGCTCTTCCATATTTATTCCATTTCTCATTCAACCAACACGTAATACTCATATAAACTACCAATAATTAAGGGAAAAGTCTGAGACAAAATAATCGAAAATTTGAAATATAAAAAAGGTTTTTAAAAAGTTTGGGGATGAAAACGGTAAGAAACCACATATTCAAGATTCAACCAACGAATAATTATATGCCCACAAGCCAAGATATGTCGTTAGCAAAACATCAGATTACGTTTGATAGTAATAAAAATCGTAAATACCACACAACATTTCTCTTCAACTACTCAAATTATTTTACTTTCCGCAGTACTATTTTCTTTTGCTAATCATTTCTGGCAAGACCAAATAAAACTGTTTCACTTTTTTTTATATCACATCCTCAGTTAAACCACCACTTATTTGCTCTGAATTTATTTTGGAAGTATTTACTTTGATTTTATTAAAAGAGAAACACCTTGACATATGTAATAATTATTAAAAAGAAATACATTTTGCATCAAATTGAGTAATATAATGTTTGTAGAGGTTTGAATAGTAGTGTATCAAAATTACAACAATGCACTAATTATGCATAAAACAAAATTACATATGGAATATTCAAAATGATGTCATATTTTTAATTCCACATGTTTTGTTATTTGTCTTAGCCCGTCACTACAATATTCTTTTCAATTACAATTTGGACTTTTTTTTATTTTTGATATGTGACCTTGGTATTCTTTTACGATTCTAGTCTTCAAATTTTTTTTTTATTGTAATTCAATCCAAAGAACTAGCCTAACTTTTCATTTGATATACCAAAAAAAAAGTATTTAATTGATCAAAATGTAGATATTTAAAAAAATTAATATCTAAAATTGTGAAAACATAACATCTAAAGTGAATCGGAGGCGGGTAGTACAATAATTAACTTATTTTCAAGGAATTATCCCTATAATTAAAGATAATATAAAGAATATATATATATATATATATATATATATATATATATATATATATATATAATGAAACAGAAGATAATATAGATAGAATGAGATGTTGTATGAATGATGGAGTGTTGAAGTCCAGCTTGAAGCTTTCCTTATCTGTCATACTACCAGAGTTGTTTCTCCATCCTTTTCTTCAACCTATCTAAGTTTCACAATTCAATTTGTCCCTACTCTCATTTTTAAACTATATATTATATCTTTTTATTATTTTCATCACATCAATTATCATATCTGATAATTTTCCCTTTTTCCTTTCTCTAAATGCGATTTGTTACTTTACCTTCCTACATACAAATTATGTAATCCAATTATATATTTAAAAGTTTGTATTAATTATAGCAAAAACAAGTATACCCCTATTAATTTATTTAGAGAAAATAGTTTGAGAATGGTGTGTGTGAAGAAGGATAAGATGTTTTTTCTAAGTAATTTGACTCCTTCCTTTTGCGTCTCTAATTCTCTCTCCTCCTTTTTCTGCCCCCAAATATAATACAATCTAGCATTTCGATTGAATTGGCCTGAACATTGAAACGACAACAAATGGTTTCTCTCTCCTCTCTCACTTTCTCACTCAACCTCACACTCTCTGTTTTCTAAGAAGACAAAGCAAGCCATCTTAATCCTCAATCAGATCTCCCTTTTTCAGTTCACTCTCTGCACCACCAACCATACTCTCTCCTTCTCACACACCCACGAATGCTGGTGCCAAACAAAACAACACAAACCAAAAACCTTTTCAAAACGCCGTCGTATGCAACACCCAAATGAGGTGCAAGAAACATACCTTAGACCTTAGCAGCACCGTCGGCGTCTGTGCTTCCTGTCTCAGGGAACGCCTCATAGCCCTCGTCGCCGCGCAGGCCCAGGTCCAGGCCCATCATCATCACCAGGCCCAATTAACGCGAGTCATTTCACGCGCCTCCGACGATTGTTCCAGAACCTCAGACCCCAACCCTCCCCCACCCTTAATTTTCCCACGCTCGGTCTCGCCCTACGTCTCTCGCCGGAAGTCCGACTACGCCGCCGCATGGCAGGGCTGCGACGACCGCCACGACCGCCGCGAGCGTCTCTTCTACAGCACTCCGCAGCTCGGTCCCACCTTCTGCGCCGGTGATGCCGCGTACCACGGCGACTCGCGCTCGTTCAAGAAACGCCTGAACAAGTTCCGCATATTCGCGAGGCTCTTCAGGTCCAGATCGGATAAGTTTCAATCCGATCCGTCGTGCGAGCAATCCTCCTACGCGTCGCCGTCGTGGTTCTCCTCTCTTTTCCCTGCTCGCCGGAGGAACAAGGATCGGACCGGGGCGCCGGAGGAGTATTCCTCGGCCGCGCGTCGGCGGTTTCGCCCGTCGGATCGCGGAATGTCGCCCGTGAGGACCGAGGATTTCGGCGACGAGTGCGATCAGTCGCCGTCTGGAAGCGGATACATCTCGGAGGCCTCGCCGTGGTGGCGGAGGACGCCCACGGTCGCGCCTTCGGCTCGACGATCGCGGTTTGGACACGCAAAGAGCGCGTCTGGTTCTGGTATGGCGCTCTGCCTGAGTCCTCTGGTTCGGGCGAGTCCGAACCGGAGGTGGAACCACAAGGGATTGCCGCCGGAGATGGCCGCGGCGGCAGAGGTCAGAGCCGCAGCGGCGAAGCCTCACCTCTCCGCCGCGGCGTCGTTTTGCGCAAACCGCTCAAGAAAGCTTGCAGATTTTGGACGAGTCAACCACAATCGTTGATTTTTACCTTTCCGTGACCCGACCCGACCCGTGATTCCCATTTTCATTCTATTCGTTTTACGGTATTGTGCACATTCTTCGTTTTCATTTCAGCAGAAAGAAAAAAAAAAACAGATTTTTTTTTTTTTAATTTTCTTTGTACACAAATTGTTCACCACATGAAACAGAAGTCTAGTTCGATTTTTATTCAGAAAAATTTACAGATATAGTTCACATTGGTGTGATTTTGCAATTATAGTGACTTTAATTGTTGATGGAGAAATCCAAATTGTGGTTATGGTTAAATTTACACTTGAGATTATTCATCACACATAACATTGTAATTAATGTATTTGAATATGTTTATTTCAAAAAAATATTTATTACAACTTTATTAAATGTTCTTTTATATGATAATTTATTCTTTCCAAAAACTAAAGTTGTCTTTAAGGTTATTTTGACGCTCTCAACAAATAATGATGATACACTCAAGCATCACCAAGATACTAAATCATCAAATTGATGCTTAATTGTGCCTGTGAAAGAGATGGTTATATTCAGCATTTGATTGTATTTTGATTAATTGACTCCGAAAAAGATATATAAACTTTAAAAAATGAACGTTGACATTTTACATAAATAAAGACATTGAAAAAGTCAATAAAAAAATCATTTATCGAGGAATGTAAATGTAAAGATAAGATTACGATGAAATAGTATCATCGAGGAATTAGATGGAGAACTTTTATTGAAATTCCCATTGCATTAAAAAAATTCACATGCTTCATTCATTTTTATAAAAAATATTTTCACTTTCTTAGCTAATATATTAAGAACACAAGCTAATGGTTTATATGCAATAACAATTCCACCGTTTTAAAGAAAAAAAGGTACTACTAGAAACAATGTTTAAGTAGTTTTATAATCAAAATTTAAGCTTTATTTTACACTTGACTTTTTTTTCACATGACTAAATAATGTTAAATTTTAAATAAAAGAAAACAATATAAATAATATTATAGATGTTTGCTTTTATTAAAAAGAAAATATTTAAATAGAATTTTAGAAGGTGTTTAAAACTATTTTTACATGGATTAGATGATTATATGACTTTTACTTTTCAATCATTATTGGTACTTTGAGTTTCTTTTATCTCAGTTTTTCAATGAAAAATACTTACAAAAGATTCTTCGACTTTCAAATTAAGTTCAATTCTCTTACAATAATAAATGCTAGGACGATGATATTTTGACTACTAAATTTTGACAACTTTCTCTTACAACATGATGTGTTATTTTTTAAGTGGTTTTGAAATATTGAAAATGAGAAAATTGAAAAATAGAAAATCACTTAGAAGATGTCACATAAAGTTGTAAGAGAAAGTTGTCAAAATTTAATAATCAAAAAATCATTTTCCTAAATGCTAATATGTATTACTCCTCTACCTTGTCAGAGTTATCTTATTTATACTATGTGTCTTTATCTTCTTTGAAACTTAAGCTATATCAAATTATTAATGATCTCAAAATTATGAGTTGTGAAAATGCAAAATGACCAAATAGTTGAATAATGGAGAAGACGAGTGATACCCTACACAAACTACACATAAATAGAAAAAGGAAATTGAAGTGAATTGGAGGGCTTTCCCGCACTAGTTTTTGCTTAATGTGAGGCATGATTGTACTTGGAAGCACACAAGAAAGTACTTTTGTGTATAAAAGATTGGAAAGTTTTGAAGAGTATAAGAAAAACCTAACCCTAGTAGTGATTAGAAGAAGGTGGTGGATGAAAAGGGTATGAAGAAAAGTGAGATAGTGGTGATGAAGGAATTGTGCTCCCCACTTGAATATGAAATGAATGTTGGTGTTTGTTGTGGTGTTGAATTGGAACACACAAAGAGGCTTGGAAGTGTTGGTGAGGGTCCATGCCATTTAATCACTTTCTGCTCCTTCTTTAATTCCTTCTCTACCCTTTTAAATGCACTATTTTTCTAACACTCTTTTTTTTTTACCCTTTCTTTTTGGTTTTCTAATTCTACACCCTTTAATGCACACCACGATGGAGCGTCCGGTGTGGGCTCCACCATTTTGCTAAAAACCATTCTCACTGCATTTTTTTCGAGGGATTTGTTTTCTCCTTAAATGGGAAACAGCAACACAGAGTCAACTCACAAATATTCACTCTTTCTATAACTGTTCTATACCTCTGCCAACAACGCACTTCATTCAATTATTATTTTATTTTAGGTTAAATATACTCGTAAATTTTAAATGGGTTAATTTTTTTTATTTTAAGTAAAAATTAAAATTAGTCTATATTTAAAATTTTAAAGTAATTTAGTCATTTATCTACACATATGTGTAAATTTAATTTTTTAACTAGATCTTATTAAGTTTATTTGAAATTTTTTACACGTGTCTCAATTAATATTGAAGCAGAAATGTTATCATAAAACGTTAAATAAACTTAACAAAATTTAGTTATAAAAACTAAATTCATGCATTTCAAGAATAGAAGATTGAATTGGTCGAAGTTTTGAATACTGATTCAAATTTTTATTGAAAGTTAAGAGACCAAAAACATATTTAATCATTTTTAAATTTACACATTAAATTATAATTTATTTTTGTTATATATATCATTGTATTTTGATCATGTTCATTTCAGCTGGACCTTATCAAAAGATATAAACAACTTAAACACTTAACACTAACTGATACATAAAAAATCTCAACACAATTGTTTTATGATTATTATATTTATTTAATTTTAAAGTTTGACAACAATATTACATTGTTTTAACGTGTTAAATGATGTTTCAAACTAACATTTAAATAAACAACTTGAATGTCTAAATAAAAAGCTCAACACAGTTGTGTTCTGAAAGTTATATCTATTCAATTTTAAATATTGGAAACTAAATTATATTAAATTATATTAAAGTTTAGAATAGAAATGAATTTCAAAGTCAAAATTTATAGATTAAAATATATTTAACTTCTTCTATTTATCAAATCCTCTTATTATTGTAAATTTTAGTTTATTAACTTTAAAAGGTTTAAACTCTCTATATTTTATATATATATATATATATTCTCACAATTTATACTTATATAATTGACTCGAGTTATAATTCTATATTTCACATATTACATCATTCCAATTCCATATTACATTATGGTTTCAATTTTTTTGTTTTAAAAGTGATGATGGTACGAAGGGATCCTATTCTGTGACTCAAGTTCATTTATTAATTAGACCTTATTAGTGAATACATACAATAAATTACTTACTTAAGTAAAATTATTTTAAGAAATAATAATAATAATATTTTAAACAATGACTAATATATTTGTAAGATGAGGTTTTACAATGTTTTAAAAATATGAGTTTATCTCATTGTAATTGTAGGGGAATTTATAGTGTAAAATTCAATTGGTATTTCATCAGTATAAAACTCTGTAGGTACATATTTTTAGTTAATATATCAGTTCTAATTGTTTTGACTAGATCAACGTTTTTCCTTTAACGTTGTTGGTCAAGATTTTTGACCTATTTTTTATAATTTGTTATTAAAAAAATTTTCAAATTCACTTTATACTGAAAGATAAATGAACTTTTTCCTTGTCAACAATTAGAAAATTATAACTATTTTAGATGAAAAAAATAATATTAAGAATATAAAAATATGAATAAATTAATAAAATTAATCGCAAAACATGTCAACAAAAAAATGTTGTTGTCTTCCATCAAAATATGATATTATCAACATTGATTGAAAAATAATTTCTATTAACGTTGTTTGAAAATTTCTAATTTACATTAACTGAAAAAATTATTTTATTTTATTGATGTCAATAAAAATACAATAGACATATGGAAATAGTCATGTCATTGTTAATTATAAAATTTGTACTATATCAAGAAATAATTATAATTTTCATTGGCAAAAAAACAATTCCAGTAACATTAACCAAAAAACAACCCAACTAATATAATGCAAAGTAGCTTCCATTTGATGGCAATCGAATAAAGAAATTCATGTATGGTATAAGTTTAAAAAACATCATGAAAAAAAAACCCTAAATACAAAATATAAAACTTAGAAACATAGATTTGTAGAGGAGAAAACATGAATAACTTAAAATTCTAATTTAAAAATAAAATTTTAAGTTATTTAATTTTAAATAGTTAAATTACTCTGAAAAAATAAATTTCTTTAGTTTTTCATCAAAACGACATATTATGAAAACAAACCATTTTGAATTCTTCACTAAAATAAATAAATCTATAAGAATTTATTGTATATAAACACTTAGTAAATAATATTATCTATAACTAAATTGTTATTTTTATTTTATTTTATTGCCTATTAAGATAATTCATAATTGTTTTCAGGTTTTTCTTCATTCTAATCTAACTCAACTAAAATATTAGTGAAACTTGATTATATTTTACAATAAAATAATCCAACTGGGCCTGCATTTTATCCTAAAAGTTATATAATTTATTTCTGGAATCTTCTTTTCATTTTAGGAAATAAGAATTATCTATTTCCTTATTTAGATTTTTTTGTAAATCTTTCAATACTTTTTTCTTTGTTACTAACAATTATAGTAAAAAGTTCTTTCAACTATTTTGAATCGAAGGTTTTTCAGTGATTATCCATTCTATATGTTTTTGTTACTAACAATAATAGTCTAAGGTTAAGTCAATTAGTTTGAATAGTTTGAAAACATATTTAACTTTTTTTTTTTTTCTTTTTTCAACTCTATAACTACCCCTTTCTAATTATTCCTTCTTCTTCTAAATGTTAAGTGCTAGATTTTTTTTTCTATTAATTCAAATTTGCGATCCTATATTTAAATAAAATTCATTCAAAGTTATAATTATAACTTTATCTCGTATTTTTACCACGAAAAATGAATATGGAGACACAAAAATGATATTAAATGGTATCTTGAGGGGAAAAAACCATTGTTAATCATATAATGTGATAAAAGTGATTGGAGTATTGGTTTTATGTTAAAACATAAAAATTTTATCTATATGTCGTAATTTTATAATTTATTAAACAAATTTTAGTTAAGTAGTTGGTTTTAAGATTGTAAAGTAATTTATGATTGTCTCTTATTTAAGGCATAAATACCTTTTTGGTCCTCATTTTTGTAGTGTTTGTTGTGGATGGTCCTCAATTTGACAAAATGTTTAAAATGGTTCTCATTTCTACCGAATGTTTAAAATGATCATCATTTTCGTAATTCGTGTTTTATTTGGTCCTTTTTTGTAACGCCGTTTAAATCATTAACGGAGCATTGTACAGGTGGCACTGGTTGTAGTAGAGTATATTATGTGTATTGTACAAGTGTGGTAATTAACATTAATTTTTTCATTTAGGAAAAATTTTGAAATTAGGAAATTTCTTCATCTTCGTCTTTCTTGAGCTCGGATTTGCAGAGGAAGCAGCTAATACTGGCCATTTCATCATTAAATTGCAGTTGCGCTCTTCATTTCAATTTTACAGATTGGACTTTAAAAGATTACACACAATAACAGTACGAATAATACAATCATTAATCTGCCTCATTTGTGTCATGATGATAACATCATTTTCATCAACACCACCATTTGAAAAAATTGCAGCCCACATTATTGGAACCACCACTCTGTAAATCAATAAATCGAAAATTAAAACTAATTTATTATTAACACAAAAATAAAAACATATTGTACCCAAAATTTTCTACCAATCTTCTTTGGAGTTCTTGCCATCCTCAAAGTTGTCATCTCTCCGCAGCTACAAATCGGGGTTAATCCATTTCTCGTTGAACCACCAACAATGCACGAACACGGTTGCCTCAAACTTACAACCAGAGGTCAAGGAAGAAGATTGGGACCGTAACATACCTATATGATGAGATTGCATGAAGAAGAAGATTAACTGATTAACTGAAAAATTGAAATGAACAGCGCAAATGCAATCCAATGATGAAATGACAAGTATTAGCGGCTTCCTCTACAAATAATCCGAGCTCAAGAAAGACGAAGATGAAGAAATTTCCCTAATTGTAAAATTTCCCCTAAATTGAGTAATTAACATTAATTAGCCATATGGACATTACACGTAACACACCCTAATACAAAGTGCCACCTGTACCATGCTCTGTTAATAATTTAAACGGTGTTACAGGAAATGACCAAATAAAACACGAATTGCGAAAATGAGGACCATTTTAAACATTCGGTAGAAATGATGACCATTTTAAACCTTCTGTCAAAACAATGACCATCGCAATAAACACTACGAAAATGAGAACCAAAAAGATATTTAAACCCTTATTTAATGTCGTAGTTGGTCAATTTCAACTACTTATTCTCATCCTGTAAAAAGGTAAATGAAAACAACTTCTTACTTTAGAACCGATGGATTGCAACCACTTCTCATTCCGCCAAAAATTCACTCAACTCAATTTAAAGCAATTAGCAAAACTAAATATTAACTCCAAGAGTTTATGATATAACTATATTTTTTTTTCTTATTTGATTACTGCAAGCCAATTGCAATATAAAAATATTGTTTACATATGTTAAATTTTGAATAAAATTATGTATTTTTTCTTAAAATAAAAATTGTATACATGTAATTAGTCTGAAATTTGAATAAACGTTTCAACATTTCAAAGAAAAATAATAGATATAAAAGTTTTTCAGGAATATAATGTTTAGTTATCGTTTTCTTTTTTAAATATAAACTTATGAGAGACTATAAATAATATTTTTTCTACAAACACTAATTTCATAGTTCTTTTTACAAAAATGTTTTTCTTTTTAAATTTACTAAAATTATAACTTTAAAAACTTTACAGTGACAAATCGTATCTATTGTGAATAAGTCGTGTTAACATGATTTTATTGTGAAAAGTCATGTCAATATGAAACAATTTTAATTCAATGCATTTTAAGTTGAAGTTGTGCCATCTTAAGGCAATTTCTACCAAATCTTATTTAAAGTTATATTACCTTGACTTAATCTCAGTTTAAAATACACTTAACTAAAGTCCTGTTACCTTATATGACTTCAGCTTAAAAATGTTTTGTATTAAAGTTGTATTATCTTAAAACAATCTTTTTATAATGAAATCATGTCAAGATAGTACACGTTAACCATATTTGTAATTTTTTTTAATTATCTATTTTAATAAATTAGAAAAAAATACACTAATTTAGTAAAAAAAAAAATCTTAATTTCATATATACATATGATCCAAACATTAATAACGTAATTTGTGTAAATTGACAAAAAAATACGGTGAGTTTTGCAGATGAAAATGAAAAGAAAATGATACTTTATATTTTTTTTCACTACACCATGTTTAACTTGTGAAATTAAATGTAAAAAAAAAATAGTAAAAATAATTTTGTCGCCGAAAATAAACATATTACACAAATATAATAATTAGGCATATTTTAAAATTCCCAAAACTTCTAGATTTAAATATCTGATTAAAAAGAAAAAAAAAAAAAAAAAAATAAAAAACAAAAAAAAAAAAAAGACGATTGAAAACAAAGAAGTATCCTACACCAATGTATACGTTAACCTGGTTGATAGTAACAACAAAATTCTTATATGAAACAACACGTAATGATAATGAGCTCATTTGAAAGAAAAAAAATTATTATCCGTGGTATTCAGTGTAAAAAAATGTTATTTGATGTAATCATAATATAATTATACTTTATGACAATGGGTAGTATTAGAAAGTGTCACATCAATATAATTATAAGAAGTTGATGAGAGAAGTCAGAAAAATAATTGCAAGGTTGAGAATGGGGACTTTAACACAAAAAATATATGTAATGATGGGAATGTGTATTAAACATTAAAAACTTCATTTGTTGTCAACATATGACAACTAAGACCACAAATGTGCATTCAAGATTGGACCTAACTTTTTTTTAAATTATAGTTTAGAATATATTTATATATTTCACAATTTGAAAATGTATTTTAAATTATATTATCTGTAAATACATTTGGGATTACATAGTCCATTGTAGTCCATTGTATGTTATTGAATTTCACGCTATAAATATGGTGAAAAAAGTAATTATCAAAAATTCTGATGACTCTTTGAACAAACCCAAGTCTTTTTCATTCACACCCACCACTCTTCCTATATGCAGTGTTAGTTGAAAAAAAAAATGTTTTTTCATTTTTTTTTAACATGCCAAGATTTTACACTTTACAAAACTTACCTGCAGGTGCTTGTAAATACTATTTACTAAAAGTTATTAGGGGTGCAGGAAGAAAAATGGCTCAAGTTTTTACTATATTTTTTTCCTATAAAGTGCCTTGAAAATTGCTTAAATGGGCTAGTGGAAATAATAATACCTTTGTTGTAGCCTTTGGTACCGAGAAGCATACAAAATACGAATAGTATCTTGTCCTGTTTAATATCAAATAGAGTAAGTATTCAAATAAATCACATCAAAAAATTTATTGTTGAAGTAACCCCTTAGCAACTTCAAGGTCTCCCATCCCTCCCAAATGAAGGCTATGAAAAAAAAATTGTCCAATAAGCAAAATAGAGACCCAAGTGTAGGAATGCCTAAATTGTGCTAAAGTTTAGAGACAGATGTTACAGTTGGAAATTTTTTAATTTGGTCATATCATAGAAAGTACATCAGACAAAACACTCAAACATGTACAACAACGTTTGAAACATAAATTATCTCCTCTTTTTGCCACCCTTTCCAGATTTGTGGGAAGGTCCAGTAGTTGATGTTGATGCAGTCTCTTGCTTCTTGGTTCTTCCATGATGCCTAGGCACCATCTCTGCAACCCGTAACATCAGTTGCTTTCCTGCAAAACAAGCACGCCCAAAATGAAAACATTAGATTTTTGATAGTCATAGTTTTTATCCAATTACAAGAAGATAATTTTCTCATCAATTTGACACATGATGATTACAACCAAAAAAATAACAACGAAATGGCATTTGTAATGTCAGAGACATTCAAAGGAGTAACCGTTTCCAAACATGCATTACAAAAAATATCATCGTTATTCATTAACATCATCCAAAAACAGTAAAACCAGAAATGAAGCAGTAATAGTTGTAATAGCAGTTAACAGATATTACGAAAGGATAGTAATAGTAGTAGGAGTATCCGATGGTGGACAAAAGATTGTAGCTCGACCAGTATTGAGCATATGAAAATTAATCATAAATATTAAGGTTCCATACATAGCACAACTATAAGCAGAATCACATGTGGTAAAATTACTTATAATAACTAAAAAATTCAGTTATTTAAGGCAAAGAAACTATCCAAGGAAATCATTCATATTAAAATCAAAATAGTCATCCTCGTGCTCATGATCTTCATATTCATTAATGTCATCTCCACCTCCTACATCATTATAAGTAATTGAAGGAACCTCCAAATCGCCCATAGGTGAAGCACCACTAACATGTTCTCCAACTTTAGCTAAGATGTCTACATTTGAAGCATCCGAATCTGAATTTGCTCCATTCTCCTCCACAGTCCATTCATAAAAAAAAGCAAGACCATCAATGTTATAGAAATTTTTTCTTAAATCCTTCTTGTTCAATTCTGAATTAGTCATCACATACAACACATTATTCATGGCCTTTTACAATAAACAATCTATTTGCTGATTGGTAGTTGTAGGAAGTGGAACAGTTAACTATAATTGATTAGTTGGTTTAGGAGAGTTAGGAAATGTGTAGCTTAGATTCGTGACTTCTAGTACAACTTTTCATTCTGCAGAAAAAAGAAAACAAAATTTTCACTTTTCTCTCCATTTCTCTCATTTTTGGCTTGGAGTACAAGAACCTAAGTGAGATAGGTTCAAGTTCTTCAAGAATTGTGCCTTCCATTCGGTATTTTCAGTAACCTACTATTTGGAACATAAGGTCATTGGAAAACTAATAGACAATTTGAAATTGAGAAACAATTTGTTCAAAATCAATCCGCTAACATATATAGTCTTACATTTTACAATGTGATTTAAAATGATTTTCTGAAGCTAACAGTAATAACCTTTACATCCTAGATGTGATTTTTTTATTCTCAACATAGTTAGTTGAAACATAGAAATAGATGTAATGCAAATGATCAACATGACTTGGATGTCTGTCATAAACAATTCTTCTATGCCAACGACTACCAAAGTATGAGTTTTGAAAATATTAATTCCAAGTATAACTGCACTACCCGGATACCACCATAGCCAGATCTGATTCAAAGCAACATACTGACAGAAATTCATATGGGTTGAAAAAATAAATCTTACGTGACGAGATAGAGGGATTAATAAGTGTCTCATCCTCCTTCTTTAGCAACACCCTCACGCGCCCTCTTTGCATGAAATCGCGAGGGTACGCCTTGTCGATCTGCAATTTTCCATATATTACTAAATTTCGCTGAGGTTAAATAGAGATTGTAAAATATCCAAAGTTAACAAACCTCAATTGCAAAAGGAAGCTTGAGGTAGCTACAACAATCACCGATTTCAGCACAAGTAGGGTTTTCGCAAGCTTTGGCGACTGCGATGCGTCTTCCTTCTGCCATTGTTTTTTTGGAATTGATGTAAACAGGATACATCACAATCCATTTTTTTATGTTGGGCAACTGGGTAGCATCCATTTGTCTGCAAAATCGCCAAATCTAACACTGAACACTGAAAATTTTGCTGTTTGCTTAATGCTATGGCACTCAACCAAATGATAAGAAGGAAGACAAAATGTTAGGGGTGATTTGGGTTGGCTCCCCATGGGTTAGGTTAAAAATGAGTGAGTCCAACCCGGCTCACTTTATGGTGAGCTAATAAAATGGATTGACTCACTAACCCGTATAAAAATTGAAAATATTTTTTATCATTTTTAAATATTCATATTTTTCTTAGTTTTTCTTTTGCCATTTTTAATGCTAATTTTTCTCCTATCATATCAAAGAGGATAGATAATTCCTTGATCTGAATGCATAACTTTTCAATATTTAATTTCAAAGGATAATTTTAACTACCAATAAACTGTAGAATGTCCCAATTACAGTAAAAATACCCATAACAACCAAAGCCATTATGAATAGTAATGGTAGCCCTGTTTCCCCAACAGCCCCAAAACAACCACATTCAGTTGTCTTGGTTCTTAAAAGAAGGGTCTGCAATATGGTCTAAATGAAAGAAAGACTTCCCATCAATAGATTGCCCTTACTCCAGCAACTCCACTTGTCACACAAGACGACCACCAAGGAGAATAGATACATTCATTTGATCAAAATTAAGCACACATTTATTGCTACCATTTTTATAAAACCACACTTTCTAGTTATCAGTTAGCATCATCTGATTGAATAAGAAAACATGATTTCAATACCACCACTGCACGAACTTGTGTGCTGGGTGTACCTCCACCATTGTTTAATGTCACTTCTTCTTAATAAAAACTAGTGATAGTATATTGGAGTGTAATATACAATTGTCATAAAGTACCTAAGAGCACAATTCCTCTAGTGTTAGAACTATATCAAAGGTTTCCCTCCTCTCTCTCCAGTCAAATAATGTCTTCCTACTCTCTCCACCTCTTTCCCTATATTCACTCTAATAACAAAATTCTCATTCCCCTGCTGCCAGATTGTCATTCTTTCTCCTTGAATAGAGAATGCACATAAATGGGCCTAGTGAGATATGAGCAACTACAGAACCACTTCTTTTACATTAAGAGAAACGTAATGTGATTTTTTACAACATTACAATCCCTACAATATAGAACTTTCACATTGGCAGGTTATGTTCAAATTAAAACCATTTTTAGATGACATATAAAAAACTCAGCATCACCTAATTCAATATTTCCGAAACATAATGGAATATCACTACAGTTAAACTCACAGTCATATACATAAGAGAGGTAATTATTTCTCCTTAAATATAATTAATACAGAGCTAAATATATTTGATACAGAGGATAGGGAAACTAGTGATATTAAGGGGAAGTGAAGAGTAAAAACAAACTGTCAAAACTCGAACGAGATAAAGAAGGAAGTAATGGATTCTCGAGGAAAGCATCAATCTTTATGGGAAAGTAAAATAACAGTGATTCAGACACAACTTACCTGCGATGAGCACCGATGCGGAGTAGGAGCTACGCGAATAGCACGGTTGCGGAGGACTACTGACGCCGAAGATCAGAAGCGAAAGATGGAGATGAATCAGAGGGAAGTTAGGGATTTTTGTGTGATCAAGAAACTGACGAAGGAAATTAAATTAATTTCAATTCTATGTTATTTAATTACAAACTAGAATTGTGCAACGCGGTTATTTTTGAAATAGAAATAAATTCTGTTTCTTTTGGTAATTAATTTTGAGATTAATGAATTTTGCTTTTCTTAAATAATTGAAAGCTAATTAAAAATTTAAAAAATAGATATTAAAATTTAAATAATAATGATAAATATAATTTAAAATAAGAGATATTAATTTTGTCCATGTTATAATTCAATATAGGTTTAAATATCTTTTTCATCTTCATTTCCGTAGTGTTTGTTGCAGATGATCTTCATTCTTACCAAATGTTTATAATGATCCTCATTTTCATAGTGTTTGTTGCGGATGATCCTCATTTTTGTCAAATGGTCCTCATTTTCGTAATTTGTGTTTAATTTAGTTCTTTTTTGTGACACCGTTTAAATCAGTAACGGAACATTGTACAGGTGATACTGTTTGTATTACATTGTACTAGGGTGTATTAAAAAAAAGAACTAAATTAAACACGAATTGCGAAAATGAGGACCATTTGATAAAATTGAGGACCATCCGCAACAAACACTACAAAAATGATGACCATTTTAAACATTTGGTAAAAATAAAAACCATTAACAACAAATACTATAAAAATGAGAACAAAAAATATATTTAAATATTCGATATATAATTTCTAACATGTGCAATGCATGAGAAGAACCACAATCGAGTAGCATAAAATATCAACGCTTAAGGAATGCCACAAAATACAATCTCTAATTAAAGCCAAGCCCAAAAAAAAAAAACCAAGATCGAGTGACTACAAAGCCAAAAAAAAAAGTGCATTGAAGATTGGACCACAAATGGGGTCTTTCTTCCTGCACCTCCAAAATTTCTTCTACACTTCCAAACTTTCTTTAAATTCCTATAAGACCTTTGACCATTTAACAAACTCCGCAGACACCACACCCCCAAAATTATGTAGACTTTCGGAAGTCAAAATATATGACTTTCGAAAGTCAAAATATATCACCGAAAGTCAACTTCCGAAAATCAAAAATCATCACCGAAAGTCGACTTCTGGAAGTCAAAAATCATCACCGGAAGACGACTTCTGAAAGTCAAAAATCATCACTGAAAGTCAACTTCCGGAAGTCAAAGTATATTACGGAAGTCGACTTCCGTATATAAAAAAATTATATATTTTATTTTATTTAATTTTTTAAAATACGTATATAAAATTATAAAACATTTAAATTTAGAAAAGATTACTTTAAAAAATAAAAAAAAATAAATAATAAAAATACTAAATAAAAAATTGAAAAACAAAATTAAAAAATAATTTAAATTCAACTAATAAAATTTTAAATAATTTAAAAATGAGAAAAAAAAAATATATATATATATATATATATATATATATAAACAGAAAGTCGGACTTCCGTATATATATACAAACGGAAGTCGACTTCCGATATTAAAAATTATAAAACATATATATTTTATAAAGTTTTATTATTTTAATTTAAATTATTTTTTAATTTTATTTTTACTTTTACATATTTTATTGATATTATTATAATTATTTTATTTATATATTTCATGTATATTATTTTATATTTTATTTGAATTATTTAATTTTGTTTAAAATATAAATATTTAATTTTAATCAAATTTTAATTTTTTTTAATTGTATATTTTTTTATATTTTTAAATTTAAATTTATTTTTATATAATTTATTAAAAATGTAATAAAAATACAAAAGAATTAAAAAAATGATATTTAAAATAACATATATAAATAATATATAAATAATCAAATTTAAAATAAAAAAAATAGGAATATTCTTGAAAATCGAATCCTAGTGATATATAATTTATTTTAAATTTGATTATTTATATATGTTATTTCAAATATAATTTTTTTAATTCTTTTTTATTTTTATTAAATTTTTAATAAATTATATAAAAATAAATTTAAATTTAAAAATATAAAAAAATATATAATTGAAAAAATTTTAAAAATTTGATTAAAATTAAATATTTAAATTTTAAGCAAAATTAAAAAATTCAAATAAAATATAAAATAATATACATGAAATATATAAATAAAATAATTATAATAATATTAATAAAATAAGTAAAAGTAAAAATAAAATTCAAAAATAATTTAAATTAAAATAATAAAACTTTATAAAATATATATATTTTATAATTTTTAATACCCTCGACTTCCGTTTGTATATATATATATATATATATATATTTTTTCATTTTTAAATTATTTAAAGTTTTATTATTTGAATTTAAATTATTTTTCAATTTTGTTTTTCAATTTTTTATTTAGTAATTTTATTATTTATTATTTTTTTATTTTTTAAAGTAATCTTTTTTAAATTTAAATGTTTTATAATTTTGTATACGTATTTTAAAAAATTAAATTAAATAAAAAATATATTTTTTTTATATACAGAAGTCGACTTCCGTAATGTTTTTTGACTTCCGGGAGTCGATTTCCGGTGATGATTTTTGATTTCCGGAAGTCGACTTCCGGTGATGATTTTTGACTTCCGGAAGTTGACTTCTGGTGATGATTTTTGACTTCCGGTGATAATTTTTGATTTCCGGAAGTCAACTTTCGATGATGATTTTTGACTTCCGGAAGTCATATATTTTGACTTCCGGAAGTCGACATCCGGAAATATTTTTGGGGGTGTGATGTCCATGCGTTTCTTTAAATGGTCAAAGGGCATTTTGAGAATTTAAAGATTTTTTGGAGGTGCAGAAAAAATGCTTGGAGGTGTAGGAAGAAAGACCCGAATCCGGCAACTAAGACCACAAATGTGCATTGAAGATTGGACCTTGCTTTTCTCTTTTTGGATTTCGACAACACATTCATCCTGATTCATAATAAATATAACCTCATGCAATTGCATCTTCATGGGCTCATTCGCGGATAAGAAAATATTTCTTTTACCACCTCCCTATGGGTGTAGGAAAAGTATAAATTATTCTTAATTTCAGAAACAGAAAAGTAAAAAATATATTTCAATTTGTGTGATTTATAATACAGTTTAAGATAAAAAATGAGTTTTAGATTGTACAAGAAAATATTTCATATTATATAATTACATAATCTGAAAATACATTTTAGATTATACAATTCAAGATAACAAATATATTTTAAATTGTATAATTTAGAATATATTATATATTTCACAATTTAAAAATACATTTTGGATTACATAGTCTATTATATATAGTTTTTCCTATTAAGGACCTTTAGAATTGCTTAAACGGGCTAGTGGAAATAATATCTTTGTCGTCGTAGCCTTTAATACCGAGAAGCATAAAATATATAAATAGTTTTGTATTTATATAAAATTATTATTTTCTATTTATTATTATTATAAATTAATATTAATCAATAAATTATATTATTTGTTATTATCAAGTATATAATTTTATTAATTTTATAAATGATACATAATTTTAGGTTTCTCATAATAATTTATGATGAGTTAAATTGTTCGATGAATAATATGTAATGAATTTGACTATCGCGTATCGTCTCACACGCACTTCCAGCCAGTTGGATGGATTCATTGAATACATACTTAAATATACTATATTTTAGTTAGATGGATTCATTTGAATATGGGTACACAAATTTTTAAATACATACTTAAATATACTATATTTTGTATCTAAGAATAATTTTTTCAAAGAAATTATATTAGGATTAAGAACTATTTTCTGTTAACAAATATTTATTTCGTGTAAATTACATTTTACAAATGCTTAATTATTTTACCACGTAATCCGAACCTTGCATATACCATAGCAACTTTCATAAAAGCATTATTTACTGCCTTCTTAACGTCATGTATTCCAGAAGACAAACCAAAAAAAGAAAAGAAAAGAAAAGAAACTAATTTTGGATAAATTTGAATCATTTAAAATGAAGTTGACAAGGGCAGAAAAAAGAAGAAGAAGAAGCTAGATTGTTCTATTTGTAGGAAAAAAAATTATTAAAAACTTTCAAAATAGTAACATAGTATTGAAATCAAGATAGACTATTATCATCTATCAGTATGTTGATTATATCATCACAAAGAGATTTGATTCATAAAGAGAACCTTGTAGAACTCAAGTATTTAGCAATTAATTGGATATGACAGATTAAGAAGTTGGACAATAATTAGAAAAAAGCAAAGAAAACTTATATCCAATTTGAAATAACCAATAATTATTTTCAACTTCTACAGGGGATATTTTCAACTTATCACAGTTCACAAAGCCATCAAAAGAACAATAATCTATAATCTATAGAATAACCAATAAACCTCCTTAACTGTACCATCTCACTTTCAGTGAGAATGAGTAGAAATAAAACCTAAGCTACTAAACGCTATACTGAAGGAATCAAAGCATAAAAAGAGAAAAAAAAAAAAGGTACTAAAGCAAAGATATGGCCAAATTCAATGATCTCAACAAGCAGAATCATTCTGAGGCTTAGGCACAGCTTGTGCACGTCTTGCCTTTGCATCATCAAGATAGTTCTGATAGATGTAAGAGGCAAAACCCCAGAGAGCCAAAAGCATAGAAATTATCTTCACCCCATTCATCTTATCATGAAAAACTATAACAGCAGCAATAGGAGTAACAGCTAAAGAGACAGTGCTGATAACATTGGAGTAGAGAGAAGATACTAGGAAGATCAAGCCAACAACACCGACAGAACATACCTGCCATGCTATTGCAGTCCAAACCAAAGTCATTACATAAGCAACCTGTCCTTTCCCAAAACCCTCCATTTCTCCATGCATAGTACGCCATTCACCACTTGCAAATAGGCCTATCACAGCAGCACTAGTGGCTACAAGAGAAGTGTAGATTTGCATTTCCAAAACAACAGAAAAAGTTTCCTTCTTCAGAACCTTCTCAAATGTCAGTTGCATGAGGGAAAGCAAAAGAGAGTACCCTGCAGAAGCTCCAAGGGTACATAGGAAACCAATAAGGTACTTTCCCTTGGAAAGACCTGATGGTTCGTGTGAGTCTTCGTTAATAGCAAGGAGTGAAGCAGAGAAAGTGAGAATCACTGTGGAGTTTATAATCAAAGCTGTGAACTTTTGAGCATTGATAAAATATGAGAAAACTGCATTAAAGGCTAATTGTGATGCACAAATCAGCGAGTATGTAGAAGCCGAGAGGTACAACAATCCAGTGGAGTACATCATATTGTCGGCAGCAATTAAGACTCCTAGAACAAAATATATCAACACTATAAATTTGATGGAAGGTGAAACAGAAGTTGAAGCCTCTTCAGGTGAACGAATTGTACATAATGGAATGAACAAGAGTGGGAAGGCAACAGTTTGAACTAGAGTAGCCATCCATTTACTATTTCCACCTTGATCATAATAAAATCTTCCAAGGATAACAGCAGCAGATTGGCCTATGATAAGAAAGCCTATGCTGAGTGCCACCAGAAACCACCATTGCCATCGCTTATACTTGTTAAATGCTAATTCAGACATTGTTCCACGTGCAATCATCGGTTCTTCATTGTCTGTAATTTGATGCAACATTAAAGTTAGGTTTTCATTAAGTACTTTTAGAGAACCTCTAGAACATCAAATGAAAAAGACAATCCCATTTAAACTCAATGTTAATAGTTGAATATGGGTATATCAATGTTCATCCACATGGAAGAATGATTTTATAGCATATATGCTAATAAAGACAAAGCAAATCAAATCTTTCATACATAGAAAACTAACTCCAAACTTAATCCACAATAGATTTCCATGATATTGAAATTGAAATTGTCAACCACTAACCTTATTTCACTAACTGAGATCAACTACATGGATTATATATACAACATCATTGAACTCAATTAAAAATCAAAGTCTAAGTGATATTATACAATTAATTTGGAACTTTATACTAATTAATTTAACGGCAACCTGAGTCACCACGACAAGTGATAAGGATTCTAAACAAACTCTCATCTTCTCCTTGATAATTTCCCTAAAACTACTAAACCAATTATCTTCATTCCACCACTTTTTTTTCAACACACAAAAAAGATCTTAATACTAACCTGTGAAGTAATTGGATGTGAAAACATCAATGGTGATGTAAAAGTATCTTAATAAACGTATAAAAGAAACCAAAAAGCCAACCGAAACTGCAGATACCAACTCTCAGTCATACATACACAATCACACATGAAACCCGGAAAAGATAACAAATTTGGGACCAATCAGAGGTACACATGACATCAAAAAAAAGAAAAAAAGAAAAGAAAAAGAACTGCATACCCATTGGCCATGACGACTCAATCAAGAAAAAACATGAAACCAATAACAGAAAATCATGATTGAAGCAAAACCCATATATTATTTTCTATCAAGTATGAGACTTTGATCGAAAAAGGAGAAAGAGGTACCCGTCATGTTGTTGAGAAGCAGCGAAGAAGGTTGGGGGCGACGAGGGAAGAGGTGAAGAGAGAGAAAGGTTCAGCGATTAGAAGAGGGTGGAAGGGAACATTTTTACGATGAATGAGTGAACATGAGAGAGTAAGTTGTCATAAAAGTCATTAAATGAATAGAATAAGATTCAAAGGTTTAGGTGTGGGAATGGCAATTCTCAATCGCACGTTACAGTGGAAGAAGCTATGAAGACCACGTTAAAACCTGTTTGGAGAAAATAACAACAGAATCACCAAACCAGAAACACTGTTTTGGGGGCACACAGATTAAGATCTTCCTCGTTGAGGTTAAAAAATAAAACCTTCTAATCTACTTAGAGAATTAATGATTAATGTTTACTTTATATAGTAAGATGAAAATAATTTTTAAGAATGAATAGATGTTTTTTAATATGAAATTATATTTACAAGAAGCAGATTGATATACAATTGTGGAGTTAACATTGACTTTTTGACATTTAAGAAATATTTTAGTAAGATGCATTTAAAATAAAACATTGAAAATATCTATATTGACAAATAGAATTATTAGATGGAATTGGATTACTCCTTTTAACGTTATTCGCAGAACGTTAGTTGATAATTTTAAAACCATAACTAATAATATTTATTATATTCTATAAATGAGTAGTTAGTTATAGAAAAGGAGATATAATACTAAATTATCCCTTCTTAAGGATCTGTTTGTTTCTGAGTCTGGAAAGATAATATGGAGAGAAATCCGTGTTAAAATCGAGGGTTAAAAAGATGTTAAATTATGAAAAACGATAAAATTTTCATGGTTTAATTTTTCTCTCAATTTTAATTTTCCATTTTGAATTTTTTATATTAAATTATAGAAATATCTTCTTTTTTGTCTATATTTCAAAATACCAATTTTCACTCTTTAAAATATAATTATTTATTAAATCTTTTAGAATTGATCGTTATTTTTACAAACTTTTTTTTTTAAATTGTCTATCTCTCTACTTTTTTTTCTATTTATCAACAATTATTCTCTCATCTTTTCTGATATATTTCACTTTATTTTTAATAAATATAATTTTATTTTATATATTAATTTAATAACATTACATTATCATCACATACTAATATAATATCACGTATATTTAAAAAATTGTACACACAAGAAATGTACATGATATTTATAACAATAAATAATTAAAATGAATAATATTATAATTATAAATAAATAATTTTAATTTTAATATCTTATAAAATAAACTAATTTAATATTTAATAATTAATGTTAAAAAAGTATCTAATTAATTAATTTAATTATATATTATTAAATTAATATGGAATATATTTAATATCAATAAATATATTTAATCTATTATTTTCTTATTTACCACATTTATCAAATTATTTATAAACTTTGAAAACATTTTATTTATTTTAATTTTTAATTATTTTTCCCTTAATACAAATAACTCCACATAGTCTGTCTTTTCCCTGGAATCTATTATTTTTCGATTCATCAAATCCACTACAGAAACAAACAAAGCATAAAGAAATATTTGCTTGCAGTATTTTAACCCGTCTTTCAATTGTAATTAAATGCAATTTAAACCTATAACTTTTTATGTTGTTTTGATGTATATAAATTTTGAAAATTTCAACATAACCTATTATTTAGTGATCACGTAGATATTTGTATCTAATAACATGTTATATGCTATTTTAAAGCCTTTGCTTACATCATATCACTAAACTGCAGCCAAAACCATTTTTCTTTTAAATGAGTTTAAAGATTAAACTTAAAATTCGGTGCATTTTAAATTGAAAATAAAAACTTTTGCAGAACTGGTCAAGGCCATCTCATAACATAAATTGAATTATATATATATATATAATATTATTTATATATCTTACAATAAGTTTTGTAAGAAAATCAACTGTTATATATGTAACAGTATAAAGTATAACTTTTTACAAGCACTATGAAGTGCAATTATATTGAAAGAAGTTTATAAAATATAAAACACCATAATTAGAAAGAGGACCAAAATTATGATTTTGGATTTGTTGTAATATTATGTAAAATAGGTTTGAAGTGATAAGAGGTGGTGCAGGGTTTAGTTATTTACATTTGCTCCAAAATACACAAGCTTTTGGTAGAGTCACTTCACTTGTTTGTAAAAGAAAGGAGGAGAGAGAGAGAAATGGCAGTGAGGGCCGCCGTACTCCGCCACATTCGTGTGCCACTCCAGGCCGTTCCAAAACTTCAGCCATGGCGTGCCATGTCATCACACGGCGACGATCATATCACCAAAGAGGAGGTCATCCAAAGAGTCCTCGCCGTCGTCAAAGATTTCCCCAAAGTCGATCCTTCCAAGGTTTCGCTCTTCCTTTTCCTTCCATACTTTCATTTCTTCCATCCTTTGTTGCATCGCTATTGACAAATAAGAAAAATTCGAAATGGGTATTCTGAATCGTGATCTGCTGATTTCACCTAATGGGTTGTCCAATTGTTTGAGAAATGGGGAATGAATGTGGCTGGCCTTTTGTTTTTTTATTGATTTGGGCAAAAGGGTTTTCGAAAGTTTGGAAATTTAGCTCAATTAGAATCTGGGTGGTGTTTGGGTTCTTAATTGCCTTTAAACATTTGGGGGTTGATTTAGCTATGAGGATCTTGTATCTTCCTGAAATATGACATTTTTTTATCAGTAACTATCCAGGTGGTGTTTACATTCTGTTGTCATTGTTAGTGCGAAAATGAAAAATTATATTTCTTAATTGTTATTACGCTGATTTAACCTATTGATGTTCCCCGAGTTTAGGTCAGTACTAACCTGGGTTGTGATTGTAAATTGTAATCTTAGTTAGTGTGAAAATGCGGAATGGACATTCCAAATCTGTATTCTGTTTATTGACACCAAACTGTCTTCTCAAAATATGAAAATTTAACGAAACCATCTGACTTGTTTTTCTGCTTTGTTGTGTTATGTGAGACTGTGCATTGTGATCCGTTTATTTTGCCAAATGGATTTTACCATAGTCTGGAAATCTAGTTCAGTAACCATATGGTTGTGTGAAAAATGCAGCTCCCAAATTACTAATCTATTCCCCAAAGGTTCTTCCCAAAGTTTATTAATTTAGCTCAATAACCTTCTGGGGAAGTGCCTGTTATTGTTTTCAGCTGATTGTTCTACTGAGACTGATGTTATAGAAAAAACTAGATGGGACTATGGCATGGTGTAACTCAAATTTTCTTCTATACTGTATTTGACTATGATTTCTGTCAATATCTTCTTAAATGGGTGGCCTGGTCCGCAGGATTCATATCAGTATGAAGTGGGGGAAGGGTTGGATTGGGGGGAATTGTTCTCTATGTGGTGTGTGTCAGGCCTTACCTAGTAAGATATTTGGCTTCTGTGTTACTTTTTTATCAAAATATTGATTTAGATAACAAGATTCATTTAATGAAGCATAACTTATGATAACAATATTTTGACAATTTCACTAATAGTGGGTTTAGATAAGTCATTTTAAGAGGGTAATTCATTTTTTTAGAGAATTTGAAATGCTTTATGACAAAATATGTTGTTTGATAAGGAATTTTGAAAGAAATTGAAATTCTAGAATTTCATTAGAATAATTGGATTACTTAAAATTAAAGAATTTCAAATTCCACCAAATCAATAAGAATTTGAAATTCTTCTTATTCTCAAATTCTCAAATTCATATTTTGGTCCTTGTAATCTGGGTTAACTAGGCTTGAGTACATTCAGCTTGACTTGACATGAAATTGACTTGATCTGGGAGTGGGCTAACTTAGCTAGAACTGGGCCCAAATCACATTGATCAATCTGATCCAAGGCCAATGCTGTTGGACCTAGGGCTCGACATACTTGGCTCAAACTGAGCCTAGACCGAATCAACTCAATCGAGGCTTGGGTCTACTTGGCTTGACTCTAACCCAGGTTGGCTCGGCCCAACCTTGCATGAGTCTGACCTTGCTAAATTGAAACACTTTATCCAAATAAGAAAATTATTTAATCTAAATTTGAATTGCCTTATCCAAGCAAAACATTTGAAAAATGAAACAATTTAAAATAAGATCAATTTAAATTCGATGTATTTGAATGTCTTAGAAATTGTGAGTTTCCCTTTTCAAACACAAGGTAAGATTTTTAGAGTTCCCCATTTTTTATTTTTACATAGCACATATTCCCGGGCAAAAGGTGAAAATAAAATGAAAAAGGCTTTCATTTTTATGAAGCCATTTTGAGTTTGATGTGCCAAGGAGTGACAGACTGGAATTTGGAAGACTGTCCCCTTGATTTGATGCACTTTTTTCTGTTTTTCATCTTTTATCCTGGCTCGTTTTTAGCTGAATTCTAGGTAACTTTCTCTCCCTTAATAGAGTTAAAAATATAAGTTCTGATAGACAAAGCAAATTATGGAATTATAATGGGTTAAATATGTTTTTTAGTCCCTAAATTTGGATGTGAAATTGGAATTCATCCTTGTCTAAAACTTTGATATATTTAGATTCTTATATTTTAAAAATGAATAGATATAATCATTTTAATTCAATTGTGCTAAATATCTTTAAGGTGTTAAATGGCGTTCCAGGCTATCATTTGAACTTAAACGTGTCAAATGGTCTGAACAGTTCAAATGTCAACCTCAAACACCATTTGACATATAGAACATATTTAACACAGTTGGATTAATAGGATTGTATCTATTTACTTTTTAAGTTTGAGGACCAAATTGTATCAAAGTTTGAGATAAGGACGAATTCTAATTTCGCGTCCAAGTTTAGGCACTAAAAATATATTTGACCCAATTATAATTCATTTCCCAAACATCCTGGTCCATAAAATACCATTTTCTTGAATAATCCTTTTCTAAATTCAAGATAATTTCCTTATCGGGTTCAGGATGGCCTTCGTCTTGTCCTTCTTCCCACTTGAGTCTAAACTCTGGACTTCAAATTGTATCCTGTAAGCACAGTGAGGAGGTTGCTGGGGGCATTGTGGCAAGTTTGTTTTTGAAATTTTCGTTGATTTTCTTCATCTCTCTCTTTATTGGTTGAGAGAGGGCTTAGGGTCTTGGAAATGAGGAAATGTGTGAACTGAAAAAGTAATCGTGCATCTATTCTTGATTTAAAGAGGATCAATCAAATCAAGCTTTCCTGAAACCCCACTTGGTGGGAGATAAGAGAGAGGTGTAACAAAATATGAACTGTGTAATACACTTTTGATTCACTGCAATGGATTCTTTAATTTGATTGCACCGAGTGTTGTTCCGTTTTGCTATTGCTAATGCCATGCATGTTGCTGTGTTTACTGGTTTGTACTGGTGGTCAGGTAAATCCAGATGTCCATTTTCAGAAGGATCTGGGTTTGGATAGCTTGGACAATGTGGAAATTGTAATGGCTCTTGAAGAGGAGTTCAAGTTAGAGATCCCAGACAAGGAAGCTGATAAAATTGATTCCTGTAATCTTGCTATTGAGTATATTGCTAACCATCCCATGGCTAGTTAACTAATATGTCTCTTCTTTTTTTTGTCCTATTTCTCTTCTTGTTGAACCCTTGAACCTTCCCCTCGTGTTTCTCATCTTTTCCTTTTCTCTTTTCAATTGGAGTCAAGGAACTGCTTGTTTACAATAATGGGAATTGTTCACAGATCAAAATTGCTACTGCTTTTCTACTGTAAGCTTTTTTCAGCCATGCTAAATCTCTCATATTATTCACTCAGATATTCATCTTAGTTTTACTTTTTCATCTGTCTATCTTTTTGTCTTACCGTGAATGTTTTAGTTTATTGATATACAGATTTTATTGTTAGTTTAAATATATAATTTCTTGTGAATAAAATTTAAATTAATTAATTTTTTATTATGATGGATGGTTTGATGTGGTATAAAAAAAATATTAAAATCATTAACATTTTGAATTTTATTGTCTTATCAGCTCAAACCGAAAAGTAATGGATGTATTGCGACTTTAAGTATATATATATATATATATATATATATATATATATATATATATATATATTTTACTATGTAAAAGTTTGTTTACTTTATTCAGCACTAAATAAGATTTTTATTTGCTTCTAACAAAATTTTAGATGCTATTTGAAATCATATTTTCAAGAAAAGGTAACATATATTTTCTTATATTTATTCCTTTTTATCTTTTAAAAATATTTATTAATTTTTCTTGTTGTTTTTCTATATAATGTAAGTTTAATATTTGACTTATTTCTTTCCATTTCTTTTTTTTATGTTATATATTTTATTTTAAGGTTAAATATTTTTGTGCTTGGTCAACATTCACTAAAATTGAAATCAGTGATCTTTTAGAACTTTTAAGTTAATTTGTCCTCTGTTTAAAAAGGAGTGAATTTAGTTTATTTAACCGTTAAATTTATATAACGACTAAATTCACGAATTTGTGAAGTCAAATATACGTATACAAAATAAAAAATATATTTAACCTTTATTTTAAATATTGTAATATTTATTTTATTATTAAATAAAAATTCAAAAATAATAATAGTAGATTATTTTTTCTGTTATTCTCATTAATACGTTAAATAGCATCACCAAAAAATGTATACATCCGCTTAGGATACTATTTTTACTTAATTATATTTTTTTTAAATATAAGATTAATAACAGAAAATATCTTGAAAAAAATATAATAACTGAAACTAAAAATTACAACTGAAATAATTCATCTATATAAACAATTCAAAAAATTACAAATACATGAAAGTTTTTTTTTTTTTAAAGTAATAATGATTTAATAAGTTAGCTTACTAGTTTTAAGCTACGAATATTAACACAAACTCTATTTTAACATACTAACATATTAGTTTCTCATTACTTTTCCGATTACGTTTTTCATAAATGAAAATAAACCTACTAAAATTGGTATATTTATTTTTTATTCCCACTTTTTAGAATGCAACTCTTTTCCTGCACGGTAATATATTTTTATTATTTTTATTTGTGTTTAGAAATAAGATAAGTCGTGAAACATATTGTGATCTTATATATGTAGAAATTTTCAATCGAAACACAAATTATGTATTATAGTTTTTTATTCATGAACTCGAATGTTTATGGTGTGTTTTTTTCTTTTTTTAAACAGGTTATTTATAATTTAAAAATCATACCAACCACAATTATTGCCGACCAAAGCCAGAAAAATAGAAAAAAAAAGAAAAGAAAAGAAGAAGCTGAAGTGCATTTTATTGAAGCATGAATGAACTGATGCATGCACGTTGGTCAAAACACTTATTGCTCCTACAATTTCTTGGCCGAAAATAAACGCGTTCAATCATGAGTGATGTTGAAAAAAGAGAGAATATTCAATCAGTTTAAACAAATTAAAATATCGTTAATATCCTAACATAATTTAAAAATAAAATAAAATAAAGTAGTGTAATTAGATTAAAAAGAATATAAAAAAAAAATGTTACTTTGTAACATGGTATGTTAAAACTTTATACCATTAACTATTTGCAATGCCATAATAGCTTCTTGTGAAGAGTAATTTAGAACAACCTCATCATCTTCTATAAACTAGGTTAAATTTTAAAAATAGGTTTGAATCAACTTCACAAGAATGCAGAAGCACCGAGAGCTAATACTACAACAAAAAAACTTTATTAACCATAACACTAAAAGATATGATATGAAAATGATATTTGGAATATTATTGAACCATCTAAATTATTCTTTTTAGGATTTTCTATAAATGCTTTGAGGGGGTCTAATAAGAAATTAGGGTTGTACATATAATGGTTTATTTGATTCATGATTTTCAAATGTTTTTCTTTAATCTTGGTGGGAGAATGTCCATGGTGTTTTGTTTATATATATATATATATATATATATATATATATATATATATATATATATATATTTTTTTTTTTTCTATTATGTATAAGAATTATTAGGATAATAAAATGGTATTTTTTTGATATATTTTGTTGTTATTATGAAAGAAGATTAAATTGTTGTTTTTGATAATTTTTACATTAGAAATGTTAACGAGACAAGTAGGGTACGGGGAGTAGCTTCTCCGTATCCTATCTGTTGGATAAATATTTGCTTCGTACTCGTTTCTATATTTGTGTGAGTATCTATTATACAAGTATCCATATGTTTTTTTAATATCTGCGGGTACCCACGAGTATTTACAAAAAAAGTTAAATATTTAAAAATATATTTTAATCATAAATTCAAATAAAAATATAACACATAATATTCATAAATTTCAAACAAAGTCCAAATAACCCATATAAGAAATTTAACATATTCAAAAATACATAAAATTTATATTTTTCACTCGTACAAAAATTTGTAATATTCATGTAGAAGTTCAAAAAGAAAGTAACTAATATACAAAAGTGTATTTTTTTTTCACGCGAACCGCGGGCCAACCCGTGCGGACTACGGGTTATTTGGGCCAATGGACTCAATATCTCAACCCGTTCCTCTTTTTCTTTTCTTTTTTTGCGGGCCGGCACATCAGGCCAAACCCACATTGCCACTCATAGGGTTTGAGGGGTGAGAGAAAGAATAAAATATTAGGAGATCGAATGTAAGAAAAGATCATATTTATTTATAAGAAAATGATATTCTAACAACCAAATTTTGACAACAATTTTTACAACATGATGTGGCATCTTCCCTATGACTCCTTGGTAAAATAAATTATAAAATCAAATTGACATTGCAATGTGTTGTAAAGATTGTTGTCAAAATTTGATAGTTAGAATATCATTTTCCTTATTTATATTTAAAATGAGACACATTACGTACCATGTCAAAAGAACCATTACTAATTTAAATGTGATATAGAAAAGATCTAATTGACCAAAATTTAGGAAAATAAAGACCTTATTAAATATTGAACAAAATAAAGACCAAATTAAACAAACTAGACCGATATAGAAACTAAATTATAATTTAAACCTTTAATTAATTTAAAAAAATTTGAAAATTGTTTTGGAAAATAAAAAAAACCAAATTTTGAAAAAAGAACCGATTCACGTCTTGATTGAAGATATTACTGTTAACTTTTTGAACAAATTTGTTATTGCTTATAAAAAAAATTCAGACAAAAACTTTTAAAATAAAAGAAAAAACAAATTTTCAGTAAGTTAAGGGGGTATTTGTAAAATTTCTCTCCTATAATTTTTAAATTTTTTATTTTACTTGTAAATTGATTTTGATATACGGAATGTCAATTATTATTATTATTATTATTATTATTTATTTTAAAATTATTTATAATAAAAATCTTCTAATAATATCTACACTAATGTTAACTTAAGCTTTTCTAAATAAGAGAATAAAAAACATAGTCTACATTTTGGATTTACCATGCTCGACGATATCAATTTTTTCGTACCATTATGTAAATATATCATAATTAACGAATAAATAGGTTAATATAGAAAACGTATATACTTTCTCACTATACCACAATAAATGTATTTTCATCAACAAGAAAGGCACAATAAAATAATTTAACTAAGAAAAAAAAAACTATTTATATACTACTGAAAAATAGTGGTATGAATTAAAATTACAATGAATATAACATTTTACCAAAAGTCAAATTATGAACTTTAATACTCTTAATCTAACCAACATTTTAGTGCATCATATGAATAATATGACATAGCTGTGAATCAATACAATGATCATGTAAGGATATATATATATATATATATATATATATATATATATATATATATATATATATATATATATATTATTTGTGTTTTTCACATGTTTTAAATAACTTTTTTTCTAATGTATTAAAAGTTGTCTTGTAACACCTACGTAGCATGGGACATTAATATCTTTTTAGCAATTATTCATATTTCTTTTTCTGCATTTGAATGATTACGAAGGCATATACAATTTTGATTTTTACTTCATGTTCATTTTTAACTATTATCTTTTTTGTTTTCTTTTTTCTCTGTCTCTGTCTTTAACTTTTCTTATGTGTTTATTTCCTTTTCTCTTACATTTGTCGGTTTGTCATGTTTCGTCCTATTCATGTCTAAAAAATGTTATTAAAAATATTTTGGTGATGTTATACTCTAAATTTTATAGCATCTACATAGCTTGTTATATTTAATATATTTTTCCTTATGTTTTTGTCTTTTGTTTCTTTTGTTTTCTTTTACTTTTTTATTTTTACTACCACTCAATATAAACGTTTCAAAAATTCTAGCCAATTAAGCTGTGTCTTATTCTCGTACGATTATTCTAATTTGCTACCTAATCTTCATGATTAAAATTTGTGGAGTTTGACTATTGTGATTATGGTTATGATTTGATGCAGACATAAAGTAATCCCACCAAAGGTAAAATTAAAATAATTTTGTAATTAGATGGTTATGTACTGTTCTATCTACCCAATATTGTAATTATGCTAGTTACTAAATAAAAAATCAAAATTTTGTTGATAACATTTAACATGTTAAAACTAATTTTCTCTAAAAAGACTATGTTAAAAAGGATCAGTTTTATCTTATACTTTTATATATTAATAGATGATGCAAAATACCACTCTCAACTATTGGTTAGTAAGTATATTCTACAATCATTATATTTGTGGAAATTTTACATGTTAATTGAGTGAAGAGTGTGAATGGTTGATTTATAAATAAGGTATATTTCGACCGGATCGACTAGGTCGAAATTTACCGAATTTTAGTCGAAGTAGATTCGGTTAAATTTGATTGTTTTGTAGTTGGGAAAAACTTGACAAAATTTTAGTTGGACCGACTTGATTGAATTCTGTTGAATTTCAGTTGGAATCAACTAAATCGAATTTCGGGTAGGGTTGATTTAGTCGTACTTAGGTTCGGACCGACTTGGTCGAATTTTTCTAGGGGTGACTGGACCGAATACCACCAAATTTTGGTTGGGGCAACTCAGTCGAATATCGATCAGGGGGCGACTAGACCGAAGTCAGCAAAATTTCTACAAGGACCGACTCGATCGAGTTTGGCCAAATTTCAAACGAGCCCGACTTGACCGAATTCAACCGAATTTTGGAAGGACTGACTTGGCAAATTTTAGTCGAGGCTGACTCGGCCAAATTTTAGCCAAACCAACTCGACCAAATACATAGTATTTCATTCGAGGCTGACTTGACCAAATTTCGATTGAATTTGAAAAAATTTATGCGAGACCGACTCGATGGAAGTCAGTTGAATTTCTTTGGGGGTCGGCCAACTCATCCGAATTCATCCAAATTTCGATCGGTGTCAATTCTACCGAATTTCAATCAACCTTTGGCCAGGGTCAACCCGTCTCTGCCTTGAGTCTGGACTGGCCCGACTTGACCTTCATCTCAGACCGACCTAGTTCAACCTATGTCCAAGCTGACCAATCTCGACCTTTGACCTATCTAAATTCAAAGAATGGACATCCAAAGTATAATAATACTAAAATGTAAGTAAGATTAAAATCCAAATTTAATAAAATAAGTTTTAGATGAATTAAATATTTAATCAATTGAATTTTAGATCACTTGAACATGAGAAAACTAGATTGGATCAAAATATGGGATTTTTTGTCTACCCTATATGCATCACTAATAGAGTATTAAGAGAATATGCCATCAATATGATAAAAAAAAAAAATGAGCAAAAAATATTAATATTGAACATTTTAAAAAGTGTGGTAGGTTCATGACGAGACTTTAACCTTTATGCATGTGAGTTTTGTTATGGACATGTTGGCAAATTACCAAATTACAATAGTTACTAGAAGAATCTCTTCCTCAAACACATGATTCCCATGTTTTACAAAATTTTTATTTTATTGCAAACCATGATGTTTGTGTTATAATTGTTTTTATTGACGTGTGACAAAAACTGTTTGGTATCGAAAACTAGCAAAATATAAGGAATGTGACGTCATCAATTATAAAATGTTTGTTGATAGAAGGTCGATACTTTAGTTTTTTATTTTTTTTATAATTATAACTTAAGTAGATGGAGTATGGTTGTAAAATGTAAATTAAATATAAATTATCAACATTTCAGAAAAATAATGTTTGGAAATATCAATGATAAATATAAATGATTTTAAATGTAGAATTAGAAAGAATAGTAGAATATGAGTGTTGAATTAACTAAGTTGATAATTAGTGAACATGTATTTAAATATCTTCTAAAATAAGTGAAAATTTTGGTACCTTTTGTTTCTCGTAAATAATTAATCTATTAAAAAAGAAGGATTTTTCTTTTTCTTTTAAGAAAATTGTGGAGATCTTTTAAATTCTTTACATACTTTGGTGAAAATGGAATTCCTCCACCCACAAAAAATATAACTGTAATAAAAAGAATGATGAAGTTTTAAAATTAAAAAAAAAAAAACATAATAAAAATTATTCTACATATCTAGGTAAAAGAAAATAAAATTTACTAATCAATATTATTATAATTATTACAAGAAATTTTTGAAATAACAATTAATTTTAGAGACCGAGAATAATTGGTTAGTATAGTTAAACACTATTTTGAACATAATCAAAATTTGTATCACTAATTATAAATTTTTATTTGTAATATAACATTAACTATTTTAGATATTAATAATTTTTAAGTTATAAATTGGTATCCAAATTAATACAGTGATATTGTGAAATCTAAAATTTGTTATTATTCTGGGATTTTTTTATATAATAAATGTTAGTTTTGTAGTAAATATTAATAAGATATATTTATGATGTTTTTGTTAAATATAAGTATCAATTTTATAATAGTGAATATATTTATATATATATATAATATTTTATTTGTAAAATAAATAAAATTAAAATAATAATTTATGGTGTTCATATTATATCATGCCAAATAATTATGCTTACAATAAATAAATACATGATAAATTAATGAAATGAGATTAAAGACAAATAACTCCATAAAAGTAACATAAAATAGATAAGTATAATGAATAAAATATATAATATAAAAAATTACAAATATCTCATCTTTATCTAATATTAGAAAATAAAAGAGCAAATTTGATACAATGATTTAAAAATTATTTCTTACTTTACTCACGTAATTTTGTTCTCATATTTTCTTAAACTTGCTAATTTTTTGTATGTTGAATTGAAAAACTGTCCAAATCATATGTATACAGAAAAATTTGTAAAGATTAATTATAATCTAATTAGAATATTTTATTTCATTTTAGTCATGAATAGATTAGGGAAGGATAAGATTGTATTGTATCGTATCGCATGTATAAAGTTAATTTTTTTTATTTGTTTTTGTTCATGTATTAATCAAATAATCATTTGATATTATTTAATTTTTTTAATACATTAATAATTTAAAAATAATAAATTGAATTGTCTAACAATAATTGAGCAATAAAAACATTGCATTAGAAATTAAATATTATATTAAAAATTTGAAATATTTCATTGGATTTTCAGGTTGTATCATCCCTCCCTCCAAAGGTATCTATTATCTCAATTAAATTGTTATGTAATATTTTTTCATTAAGTTATGAAGAAATAGAATTCACCTCCAACAACAATTATTACTACTTAAAATTCTCATATTACACGAAAATTTTCTTGTAAATTTGTTAAAATAATTTGCAAGAAAAGACGTTTTTCTACTATTTTTTTGAAAGATCTGAATTGGCAGGTAATTCTTTCATTGTAATTATTTCCTACAAAATTATAAAATTCGTAAATATTTTCTACAAAATTTGTTGCGAAAAGTATTTCATACAAAATATTTTGCAACAAAATTGACAGCAATTTCCTGTAAATTTTTTTTCAAAACAAAATTTATAAGTATTTCGTAGAAAAAATTTTCAAAACAAAATTGACAGAAAATATGAGTTTTTTTAGTAATGTATATTTATGTATACTTATAAGGTACTCAGATTATCCAAATATAATATAATAACAAACATATATTAAGTGATTATCAAAAATAAAAATACCCTAAGAATTTTGTTCAACCACAAATCTTGCTATATAATCACAATATGTTGTAATTAACATTATGTATACACAATAATTAACCATAATAAAAGAAGTATGATATATATATATATATATATATATATATATATATATATATATATATATATATATATAATTAATTAGTTTCATAACCTTTTCGGATTCACGATCATGCTAAAACTTTGACAAACTTACTTCAAAATAAAATAAAATAAAGTTTCACTCATTTACTATGAAAAGTAAAATAAACTACTTTTTGGCACTTTTGTTACAATAATTGTCATAGTGGTCTCAGTCTTATATCCAACAAGTTCCACTTTTTGCTATTAATCTATTCTGATCACTGATTAACTCATATACTACGTAGTCCCTACCTAAAATTTATATAATATATCGTGCAATAATAAAGGGACAAAAAACAAAAGAGGGAAAATGACAAATGTAATATAAAAATAATGAAAAGTATTTTATAAATTATATATTAATTGCGTTTTATTATAGTGATCAGACTATATATAAATATCATCATCATTATGATTATAAGAAAATAGTGGATAATATTTAAAAAGAAAATATACAATAAGTGATGCGTCAATGATTTAAAAATGAAAAGAAAAATTATTGGAATATTTAACAAGTGAAATGTTCATGTGATTTTCTGTATTATTGTTTTCTTTATAAAATACATGAGATGAAAATAAATAAAAACAAAAGGATAACTTTTAAATATATTTCATTGAAACTAAATAAAATTAATAAAGTAACATTTAAATTTATTTGATTGAGAAAGTCAAAAATAAAAGGGAAGAGTTAAAATATATATAAAAAAATATAATAATGTTTTTTATATAAAATGATACTAAATATCGAATAAAATTTTAATATATATATAGTTTAAACTCCATGAATCGTATTTCACCATAATATTTCATAAAAAAGAGACAACAACCAAAAAAAAATATCATGCAACCAAACGAAAACTATAATAAACTTAACATATTACCAAACCAAAATCATAATAATCTTAACGTATATTTATTTTTTTATATTGCCCAACAATTTAAATTAATTGTTTTTAAAATTTTCTTCACTACCTACCGAACAAGATACACAATAGATATATAAAGATGGTGAAATATTTGCATCATACAAATTAGTCACCTCTAAAACCAATAAATAATTTTTACTACTAAGAGGGATCTTTAGAAGGATTTTATTCTATATTTTATATCACGTGACATTACCTCTGGATAAATCAGCCTATATAAATTTTGTTTCAATAATAATGTCTGATACATTCACACTTGTATAAAATTTTATTTATATTTAAACTTTTTACAACATAAAAATTATTCTAATATTTAAAATATTACTTTTTTATTTTAAGACTAAATCTGTTATAAAATGTTAATTTTTTTATTTTAGGGATTTTGTTTACACCACCTGCCATAAAATGAAAACGATGTAAATGATAATATAATGCCCAATTTGTTTTTAGTCAACGGAAGTTTGCTTGAAAGGAGTATTAATTACCCATGACCTAATAATTGCATGAAAGGTGTGACAAAAAAAAAGATCATCCTAGTATACAATTACTATATATAAAAGATGAACCTTGTTCCAGTCACAGACACTGCAATATTCTGATACACAAGTTTCAAGTGCTGATACACAAAGTTCAAGAACTTCTCATCAGATCCATAGAACATGGAAGATTCATTGGAGAATTGGATTTCCAATCTGGTAAAACCTCTCTCAGAACCACATCTACTTTCAATTTCTGGGTTTCTCAGAATGCATTATTCTGCTATATATATATATATATACATCCATGAACAGACCAGGGAAAAAACAGAAAAGTTCACAGCTTTTGTTCTTAGTTGTCACAGGAAATGGAAGACTATGATGCTGTGTTGAGTGAGAGCAATGTTTCATTTGATGAGCAACAGTTTCTGAGAGAGATTCTTGAGGAGCCACAGAATCTGAGTCCCAGCAACAGCAGTGTGTCATTTGATGAGGCAATTGGTGACACTCTGCACAAAAGCTACAGTTCAAACTCCATCAAGTCTTTGAAAACATCATCATCATCATATGGCTCTGCAGCCACCAGATACCTTCTCTCTTTTGATACTTCAACTGCTGAGCCAATCACAGATCATAAGCATGGTTCATCAGTGCAGGGATGTTGCAGTAAAAAAAGGGGTGGTGGTGCTGTGGTGAAAGATGGAGCTGAGTTTGAAGCAGTTATGGCTCAGCCAAGAAAGAGGGTTAGAAGGTCTTGTGAGACACAGCATCACATCATGGCTGAGAGGAAAAGGAGACAGGAACTCACGGGGAGCATCATAGCACTTTCAGCCACCATTCCTGGACTCAAGAGGGTCAGTTACTACATCATCAACTTTTTCATAAAATTACTATTCTAAATATATATCATTTTTTTTACTAATGCATTTTCTTTTTGATATAATATATATA
>Ga0214543_1001075_pt1 | contig 50988 bp, 35 predicted proteins | sample CNSS2metaG_FD_160094 | JGI IMG/M metagenome (GOLD analysis project Ga0214543, IMG submission 160094) | Root nodule microbial communities from cowpea collected in UCLA plant growth center, Los Angeles, California, USA - CNSS2 | ecosystem: Host-associated > Plants > Roots > Nodule | place: USA... | reverse complement strand
GTTCCCCACCCTTACCCCAAGTAAGCGGCCTGGGTCGAACACCCTTATCTTGTGCTTAATTCGTTTAAGTTCCCCACCCTTACCCCAAGTAAGTGGCCTGGGTCAAACACCCTTATCTTGTGCTTTATTCGTGTAAGTTCCCCACCCTTACCCCAAGTAAGCGGCCTGGGTCGAACACCCTTATCTTGTGCTTAATTCGTTTAAGTTCCCCACCCTTACCCCAAGTAAGCGACCTGGGTTGAACACCCTTATCTTGTGCTTAATTCGTTTAAGTTCCCCACCCTTACCCCAAGTAAGTGGCTTGGGTCGAACACCCTTAACTTACAACTTATAGCAACACGCATACACCACATATAAACAAAACATAACATACAAAATCTTAATCGCATTTAAACACAAGTGCAATAATGTACCAAATATTACAGACAGACTCAAATAATATTCTTGAATCAGTTAAGACCAAAATCCTAGTCTGTGGGGACAGGTGCATCCTCGGAATCGCCCGCCTTCTTCTCCTCCTCTGCCACCTTCTCCTGCGCCTCCTCATTCCCACTGTCCTCATCCTCCTGGACCAACTTCCCGTCAACAACATCCTTATTCACATCGAACCTCGAATCCGTTACGTCCACATCCTGATGGAAAAAAGCCGCTTGACGCAATCCCTTCTCAAAACCATTGATGTGTTCTTGTATGATGCTATTCTTCAGATCATCAAGCTCACCAACAACTCCATCATACTTGTCCTTCAAGTCATCATAGTCCTCTTCCAATTCCCCTATCCTTTTATTCAACTTTTCCTTAGAATCCAAGCAACGAACCCTCCATGTTGCCAACCTTTTTCTCTCCGCTTCCCAACTTTCCTTTGCCTAATCCAACGCAGCCTTCTCCTCCTCCAGCTTATCCACCTTCCCCTGCAACTCCTCCACCTTTTCCCGGCCCCCCTCCTTCACTTCTCTCCTATAAAGGGACCCCACGCGCCGGCTCAAAACTAAAGCCTTGCTCCCAAACTCCACCATTGTCCTCACAAGGTGGTCCGCATCCATGACGTCAATTGAATTCAAAATGGTATCTGGGAGGGTAATCGAAATGTCCTTCCTCACAGATATTTCTGGCAGTTCGATCAACCTAGATTCCGGCCCTTTCTCGCCACTGGCCGATCCCGCTCCACTAACCGACCCCGTTTCGAGCAGGGCCGTCCTTATCTTCTTCACGTCTTTTCCCTTCCCGGGTCGAGGTGGTAACTCAGCCTTCCTCTGCGTCCCGCCGTGCACATGCACCTCCACCACGAACTCTTGCAAGTTGGGAACATCAGTCTTCCCAGCTGCCTTGGCCTTAGCGGCCATCTCCTTCCTCAGCGTTTGGAAAAACGCTAAGTTCTTCTTTCCAGACTGCGCCATATGCCCTACAATGATACATTACAATTTGGATCAAAACAACTTAGAATTATTAACACAGTTTAAGTAACAAACAGATACCTTCGATATCTATTATCAGATGCACTGAATTATAAACTCTAACTAGGCCCTTAGTGGGCAACTTATCAACAAACTTTAACAACATCCCCACCACCTCCTTATCACCAACCGAAAACTCCTCCATCCCCATGTCTTTATACCGAGAAGGATTGCTGGTCCAACTAAAGGGAAACTTGGTACTCCCATCTACATTCAAAAAATAAGCTTTGCCTCCTTCCTTGACGACAACCTTGAAGTACCCATCTTTGAAATGCTTGAAAGACTGGGAAAAGGCATATAGTCTGCTGATACTGGACTGACTTATCAAAGATAACCAAGTAGCCGGCCGCCGGGGTCTGGTATCGTAAAAATACAAAAAAGCATAAGGAGTGAGCTCCAAATACAAGGATTGGCACAAGATGTGAAAGGCTTGCAAGTAGGCCCAACTATTCGGATGTAGCTGTGTAGGTGCCACATTCAACGCCCGCAATACGCCCATAGTGAAATCGTCTAACGGCAATCGCACATGAAGTTGAGAGAAATGACACATATACATGTAGAAAAACTTCTCGGTAGCCCCCTCCTGCCCATGGCATACCCGATCGATGACACTAACCCTCTCTAGGGAAATAATGTCCCCACTGACACCCTTGGAGATGACAGGTGTGCAGTTTAACCAAGAGTTCAGTAGATGGGACCACCGAAACAGGAATGATTGGCTGCGGACGTCGGCAGCCGCCCACCCATAGCCACCTTTCGCCGGCTAGTCACTTTCCGCCAACTCTTCGGGGGGATCTTCTCGAACCTCCCTTACAGTCTCCATTGGAATCCCACTTGTCACGACCCCAGAACTTGTACCCTCTTCGTCAAATCGTCTACCCTTACTTCTCTCCGACTCAGTACTCTCACTACTACTAGACGTAGATAACGATATGCTATCGCTACTAGACATACATGTTTTCGTTTTTACGGGAAGATGTCGGCTGAATTTGGGAACTAGTCAGATAATATGATGCGCACACAAGACCTCTGAATGCAAAAATCTCGTAAATGAACCAAGTAACCCTTCCCCTGTTTTGAAACCTATATTTATAGATCAGGATCCCAAACGATGAAAACTTTTCCCGCCAAAATAATACCCCAGACCAATCGACACCATCATTGCGAAAGATGCGACCTTTAAAAACGACGGTGCCAAAACGTATTGATTTAACCCCTGACACCCCCTCACCTACCTTCAGACAGTTACCACTTTTTTAGCCTTAACACTGTTCATTACACTTAAAGGCTAGGGGACTGGTGTATCACACCTAGCCGGTTCCGCTAGCATACCAACACAAATCACCCTTGACCGACAACTCCTATCGGACAAGGCTGGGGGACTAGTGTACCACACATAACCAAACTCAATCAAATAAGTAAAAAATGCATCAAAGTAGCCAAGTATTCAACCTAGGCCGAGTCAGTCTAACTTATACCGGACCTGGTCAATTTAACCATATAAATGATAAACCTCACGAACATGCCAGAGACAACCCAAGTACACGACCTGGGCCGCCATAGTCTCGAACTTAACTGAACAAAGGTTAAAGTAACAACAAAATGGCCAACACGAATAGTACGCGGCCAAGGACGACATTTGACAAGCCAAGAAGTAAACGGATCAGACCGCTCTCGAAGACTTAGTAAAATGGAGGTCCTCGCGTTCGATGGACCTTAGGGGCCTAGGTTAGGGCCCAGGCCCACTCATAACCCAGGCTAGGGCCCAAGCCAAGGCCCAACCCATTGGATAAACGAACATCATTAATGCTCTATAAATACGCATGGACCCCACGAATTAAAGGTACGCATTCATTAATCACTGATTTGACTTTCTGAGAGCTTTGACTTACTTGAGTTTCAGAGACTCTTCTACAGGTAACCCCTCCTGGGTTCAAGCTGACATGTATCAACCGGGGAGAGACCAACTGAAGAGATAGCAGACTACGTGGTAAGGTGACACTTGTGCCTAACTCATCTTATTTGTTCTTTGCAGGAACAACTTTATTTCATATAAATTGCTTAATCTTAACAATCGATACCCAAGGATTTTAGATCATCGTCTCATTATACAAATGAAACTAGTAATCCATTTACCCAGGATATATCATGCTTCCACGAACTTGTCCGCTCGTGGTCCAACATCCATGAACCTCCCCGTTCGTAGTCCAACTCTACGGACCTCCCCGCCCGTAGTCCAACACACGTGATCCAATAGCTATGAACCTTCCCGCTCGCAGCAACCCTCAAGTGTGAGCACGGAACATACGAACCTCCCCACTCGTATCCTCACACGAGAGCATCATAACCTCCCTGCTCATATTATCCCATATTCATCACCAGTCATGAACCTACCCGCTCATGAAACTGTCAAGCATCTCCTAGTCTAAGTCCATATCTCAACACATCAAAATGAATTTAAGAAAAGCACACTACACTATACAAGATACATACTCAAGCTAGTCTTAGGGATTCCAATGCTTCCACGAACCTGCCCGCTCGTTGTCCAACTCTACAAACCTTCCCGCTCGTAGTTCCAACTCTACGGACCTCCTCGCCCATAGTCGAACACGCGTGATCCATCTAGCTACGAACCTCCCCGCTCGTATCTTCACATAAGAGTATCATTAATATGAACCTCCCTGCTCATATTAATCACGCATTCCAACACCAATCACGAACCTACCCGCTAGTGATGCGATTAAGCATATCCCATATCAGAACCAACACAACAAGCCATGCAAAAACGCATCATAAATGCACCTTGCCACTTGTACTATCGCCTGGCGCAACTTAAACGTCGCTAGGCGAAATGGCAGTGCAGACCGTCTGGCGGTTCCACATCACTACTAGGCGCCACAGCACGGGATTTCCCTATTTTCTACTATTGCCTGGCGGTCCACTATGCACCGCCAGGTGCTACACCAGTAATGTGACACTACTGATTTTAGGTACTCCAATTCAGCTCCTAGCATCCAACCACTCAATTCTCAACATCCAGAAATTAAAATACACATTCATATAATCCAAATTACAACATCACAACACATATGCATCTCTCAAGTATAAACACACATTCCTCTCTTTTATAATTCATATATACTCACATCTTAAATCAATGCCAACATTCAATTTGAACCCCAGAGTAAACCATGCTCATATGAAATTATGAACTTATAAGGCAACAGACACATAACTCATTTATTCATACAAAGCATAAGTCTTACCTCAATCAGGAACTACAAGAACCCTTTTTTTACCAATTCCTTATGTCAAATTAAGATTAACATCAACACTTAGTCATTTAAACTCACATCACATCATACCATATGAATTGTAACCCAAACTTGAACCTTTATTTTAATACTCCTATTTTAGTCTCTTTTGTTTGCATAAAACCCACCAGTTGAACTTCTTGAATTTTCTTTCAACTAAACTAAAAGGATATATTGCTAAGCACTTAAGGTGTGTACTGCACCACACTAGAATGTACAGAAGTCTCATCAAAAGCAAATATGTGCATAAAATAATATTAAAACAAGAAGTTAAAGTGGATTGCTTGTTTGCACCGTGAAACAAAAAGAAAAGAAATCAAAGTATGACGTGGGTGCCTCCAATGTACCAAGGCATGAGCAAAACCTAATTTCGAACAACACTTTGGTTGCATCATCGTGGGTACCATCGTGAGGATTGAATTCCATAATTTTTTTTCTTAATTTACACCCTAACAAGCACAAGCCTCGAAAGAAAAAGGAGAAAAGAAGACCCCCATGATTTCTAATATATATATATATATATATATATATATATATATATATATATATATATATATATAGGCCATTAAAATGCAAACCGTGATAGAGTTCAAGGAAGCACACTTACAAAACACAATAACGCAAAAGCCAAAGTAAATGAGGACCATATATCCAGAACAAATAAGAAGTATAGAATTTCGTAAATAGGAATATGTAAAGATCACATAAAATAAAACAACCATCAAGTAAAGCCAAACGAAAATCACTAGATATTCAACAACTATAATAGGGCTGCTTTGAGTGCTCTAGGGTTTCCTGAGTATCTCCCATTGATCCACATGATCCAAACGCAAAAAGAAATTATTTTTATGCCAACAAAGGTTTGAACCCACATCCACATAATGACCAACAAATGTACAACCAACAAGCGAATTTGTGTTTCTTGCTATTTTGAGTACCTACACACTTATCAATATACTTCACACATTCATGCATAAATGCAAAATAATTAATTAAATTATAATACTAATGGCATACACAGGACTCGAACTCAAATCCTCTAATCATAACCAAATACCTTCAACCACTTAAGATAGCACTATTACTTGTTTTCTTTCTCTGCATTAATTAACTTACAGATTCTCGCCCTCGAATTTATTAAATAAATATTTATTTATTTATTTTTCCTAGGTCTTACAAGCAACAATGAAGATTATCCGCCTCCTTTGCAAGCAATGGTTACTTTTAGTTCTTACATGGCTTACTCTTCATCATTGCTTCCCTTGCTTCAACTATAGAGAATTACTACCATGAGTTTGTTGTTAAATGTTTTTATTCAATGTAATGCTCATGCACCATTTCTTAGTTTTGCTAACTTCAATATTTGACTAAAATATATTAAAATTGCCCCAGTGAAGAGGTTGTGCAGAACCCACAACATACTCATTGTAAGTGAGCAATTTCTTGGCCCAACTATGGAAGAAAGAGATGGAGATTCTCTTGTAATCAAAGTAGTAAATGTTGGACTGTACAACATCCCCATCCACTAGTAAATAGCATCATCATTTATCCCCCAGATAAAAGACATTTTTATTTTTGTTTTGCCTTTAAACAAAACAATTTTTCTGTTGGAAGTAACCACTTTTACTACAAATGTTAAAGTCAAAGGTATGAAATTATTATAGAGTCTTAGCTTCCTTATGATATACATATGGTTAAAATATACAACAAATATGCTATGCAGAAACTGTGTATGTACCAGTAGATGCTGGAGAGACAATTCCCTTTAGAATCATTAAAAACACACTCAATCAAGAACTGCTCTTTGTAATTGCCAACCACAAGATGATTGTGGTTGCTACCGATGCTTCTTACACCATGCCTTTCATCACCAATGTCCTCATGATAGGTCCTGGCCAGATAATCAATGTCCTCATCAGTGTTGATCAAACATCTCGAAGATATTACATGGTTGCACGTGCATATATACCTACACATAATACAACTTTAGTTCGCAACCTTGTTGTTTTTTATAATTATAGAAACAAATTATAAGGTTAGCATACCATTCTTGGAACACCATCAAATTCTACAACTTTCATACTAATCACAATCATCCCATGCCCAATCTCCTTAGTCTCATAATAGCATCCTCAATAGTGTTTATATCCAGAACCTTCATTCCAGGTAATTATCAATCATTCCAATTCAATCTCTTAACTCTAGTGGCGTCAAAGGGTCAATCATGCTCGCAAGAACTCACTACAACCTTAGCCTCCATCACGTTGACGCTAAACTCACACTAAACTCATAGCTAACTATTCCTATAAATAATTAGAGCAGTGGTTAGATTAGAAGAAACATAATAACATGACAACACTCACCGGTATATAACTTCTTATTAAATAAAAATTTGATGACATAACTTTTATATTTCATTTATTAGCACTATATAACTTCTTATTAAATAAAACATTGAATCACATATAACTTTTATATTTGGTTTATTAGTGGTCAAAATATATATGCATTGGTCATCTAAAGCTCAAAAATGGAAAATGATAGACAGAGAACCATTCATAAACTTCGTCTAATAGATTAAGCATTTGGGAGTGTTAATTTTTAAGACAAAATTTAGAAATACCAAAACATAATTACAATAAGTACAACGACAGAAGCATTGTTTCACCTATATTTAGTCCTAACAATGAATATGCATAACCAAAAAGTAAAAGCATTTTTGACCTATATTTAGGTTTATTCACTACAACTGGTGACTTCTTTGGAAAATCATCTAGTTGTTGAAGCACCAATCTGGAGACAATGAAGCACCAGTCTCCAAAGCGGCCTTGGTAGTCTGATACTTCTCAAGTTTTAGACATGTTCTGCCATGCAATGCAATGTTACACAATTGAAGCCTTAATGTACTGCCATAAAAGTGTTTTGAATGCTTTCACAAAATAATTGAATGATTTTAAATTTCCATTTCCGAACCATTAGGAAAATGTAGTAGAGTGAGCTATTATATTGAAAAAAGAACAAATCTCTCTTCAAACACACATAAAACAAAAAAATGTTGCTTTGTACTTCCTTCCATATGACATACTTCTTATAAGCTTTATCCAACAAATCTTCCATTTGTTTATTGTATATGATATTAGTGTAATATTGATTAGAAATCATCACAAATTAGTAAGAAAGATTTAAAATGTAAGTGCTAACATAACACCGTATGAGCAACTATCAAAAGAACATGTCGTTCACCTTTTCGTTCCTCGCTTCGTTTTCTCCATTTAGTTTTTATCACCAAATCAGACCTAATCACTCTCAACATGATGAAGCCAAACTGGAAAAGAAACAAATAGAGAAAGAGAGGGAGGAGGTGTATAAATATAGAGTCAACCAATAAAATGGTATATAAATATAGCTAGTGGTATATAAATATTTAGAGAAATGTTCAGCCAACAAATTGCATAGAAAATCAGAAAGCTAATTTGAATGAAAAAAAAGGGATTCGTCAGCTAAAAAAGTGACTCAAATTATGTGTCTCAAACCATAGACACAGAGATTAGAGTGAAGACATTCTAAACAAATTGATTAAGAAAATTTTTCCCTGCACTGCTTAACACGGTAAAGATCACCACCTCCTTTTTTTTGTTGATAACTTTTTTATTGCATGTCATGAAATAATGGGTAATCAATCACAAATGGGTAAAGATGCATGTTGTTTATAAAATTGAAAAATGTCAGATTTTTATTTTAAGCATAACAAAGATCCTCGACAATATATGATACTTTACAAAAATAATATGGAAGTTGGGCATATATTATTTCTTACCTTTCAGATATTGTTCCTATCCTCCATCTTGTTTGGCTTCATAAATGGAATAAAAAATAACTTTATTCCTTAAACCTAATAATCAATAAAATCACAATAGAAAGCTTAAATTATTCTTTAGAGAAAGAAATAGTTGAAAAAGAGTACATCTGTTTCTCTAAAAAATCACTAATTTTTCAACACACACATTCCTCTAAAATCAAATCGAGTTGAACCAATATCCCGATCCAAATATCCTTCAACACATTCTCCTGAAAATCTAGAGAAAACAATTTCTACCACGAAAAATAACCAGACAAAATACAGAAGAAAACAAAACTTTGGCCCCAGAAGAAAAAAGGAAGAAGAACAACAAAAAATAATTGTAAAATCAAACCGAGTTGAACCAATATCCCGATCTAAATACCCTAGATCACATTCTTCTGCAAGTCTATTGAAAACTATTTCTGGCACAAAAATAACCACAATAAAGAAGAAAACGAAACTTTGGCCCTAGAAGAAAAAAGGAAGAAAAAAAAAACACTAAAATCAAACCGAGTTGAACCAATATCCCGATCCAAATACCCTAGATCACATTCTCCTTCAAGTCTGTTGAAAACGATTTCTACGACAAAAATTAAAGAAGAAAACGAAACTTTGGCACTCTAGAAGAAAAAAAGGAAGAACAATGACAAAAAAATAACTTTAACCAAACAAAAGTTCTGCTTTGCATGAACAACAAACAATGAGGTAAAAAAAATTAACTTAGAAGAAAGAAGAAGGATCTAAGAAGAAGAAAAAAATGGAACAAGAAATAATAAGAACTAACCTAGATGAAACTGATTGTGTTGGAGAAAAAGGATGTTGTTGTCAACCAACGTTAATCAGTATTTAAAAAAGACTTTCGGGCGGTAAAAACACAACATAAAAAAGACTAAAATTCCCTCAATTTTAAACACGTGTCAAAAAATTAAGATGTCTATTTTAGGAACTTACCTACACTAAGATTGTCTTAGATATATATTAGATTTTGGAATTACTTTTTGGGTTAATATTTTTGTTCAAAAATATCAAGTTGGTCATCCGGTCCTTTTAATCTCAATTTGGTTACAAATTTTGAAAAAATGTTGCAATTTGGTTCTTTTTTCGTTAGATTTCTTGAATCAGATGAAGGTATTTTCATCATTAAAATTAAAGATGGTTTGTTTTATTGGTGTAATTGACATAATCCTAATGTCAGTTTTGATGAAAAATCCTTATTCTGCTTCAACAAATTAACGAAAGAACCAAATTACATCAATTTTTAAAAAATCGGGACCAAGTTAAGACTAAAAAATAAGGTTTAATTATGCCCTTGGTCCCCATTTTGGACTCCAAATCTCAAATTGGTACCTGTATTTTTCGAAATCTCAAAATGGTCCCCTTTTTAGTTTAAAATTCTCACTTTTGCCCTTTCCGTTAAGTCTGGCCAAACAGCGTTTGTGGTTGCTGAGGTGGATTTTTGTTACTGAAACATGTCAATTACAGATGGAATGGTGTGGAAATATTTATTTATTTAAGCCACCAACAATGTTGAATGTAGAATCCCTAATTTTGTTGTCATTTTCTCCCATCTTCTGTGATGAATCCAGCCAATTGTGTGTCTTATGGGTCCTGTTCAAGTTCAGATCTTGGAGGAAAGCAGAAGAGCAACGTCAATTTTTGCAATGCAGGTGGGTGTAGAAGCTCCAATGTCACGCCCAGTTGTTATTGTGGTGATAAGGCTGTGTTGAGAACTGCGAGAACAACCAAGAACAAAGGAAAAAGGTTTTGGGGCTGTCCAAACTTCAAGGTAATGTTGTTTGTAATTTGTGTTTTGTTTCTGTGTTATTTTTTGTGTTTTCTGATAAAAGCTGACGTTAATGGTATATTTGCATCAGAGTGGAAGTGAAGAGTGTGGTGGGTGAAATTACTTCAGCTGGTTTGATCAGTATAGGATGGGAGAATGGAGTTCTGCAAGCACGGTTGTGATTGAAGAAAAATGTTGTGGGTATGTGAAGAATGAAGAAAAGGTTAGTGGCAATGTGAAGATTGAAGAACATGTTGTTGGTGGCAGTTTGAATACCCAAGAAATGAGAAGAAGTTGCGTGATGTCTGAAGAAGTAGTTGCTGATATCAAAATATGTATTAATTCATTAGAAAAAAGGGTTAAGGTGTTGATTGGTGTGGTCTGTCTTTGTGTTGTATTGAACATCATTAGTGTGTTTTTGTTGGTGAATTAGAATGAGTGTGTTTTTGTTCAAGCAGACCTTTAATGTAGTAGATGATTTTGTTTATGTAAGGATTAAAAAGTTAATGAATGATATTAGTAACTGTTTAACAAAATTTAGCAGGAAACCTTTAATGCAGCAGTACTCAAACATAAATTCCATATGCAAAAGGTGAAATTAATTTGGACATGAATATGAGAATTGGACATCAATACAGATTTTGATATATAAATAACATGTTTCAGCAGCAAATGTTTAACATCTGTGAATGAAGTGGACCACTACTACATAACTGAAATGGACAAAAAAGTGGTCCCCCAAATACCAATTACACAGATTGACAAAATATATTCATCCAATAGTACCTAAATTGTCTTTCAAAAAGGTAATTACAGACCAAAGCTACAAAAGATTATAATAAGGAAAGCACATGTAGTCAGAGTTTCCATATGTGTCCCCTCCTTGCATTGAGTTTTGGCCTCACCATTGGTCTTCCACGCCCACATGTTCCTTGGTCAGAATGTTGAGCTGAACCCCTTGGTGCTGCAGTAGAAGGTTATATAGGTTGTAAACTTGGTTGTGATAGTGCAGGGGTTGGTTGCTGTGACGGTGGCTGGGATGGATGAGTAGGTGCTTCAATTGATAGGGTTGGTTGTTGTGATGGTGGCTGGGATGGCTGAGTAGGTGCTTCAATTGCAGGGGTTGGTTGTTATGATGGTGGTTGTGATGGTTGAGTAGTAGGTTGAGTTGCAGCGGTTGGTTGTTGTGATGGTGCCTGAGATGGCTGAGTAGGTGCTTGAGGGCAATGTCTTCTATTATGGCCAATTTCCCTACATATGCAACACCTCTTGCACAAGCCTGCTTTGGTCATTTGTGTGTCATCTTTTCGTAGCTCTCATTCCTGCAATCTCCTTTTCTTTTTTTGTCTGCCTGGTAATGATCTTTTCGGAGGAGGTAAAATATCTGGATATGGTGTAACCTCCCACACCCTTTGGCCATTGATTGTGTATATGATGGATGCATATGTCTCTTCATACGTGGACTTCTTGTACCAGGTGGAGATGAAATCTTTTCCATCTATGTTTAGAAACCTCATGGCTGATAGGGCATGATAGCAGGGTATCCCAGTGATGCTCCACTTCCTGCATGTGCATGATGCTTCATCGATATTGACCACAAACTTATCACCAACATGTGATGCATGCCTCACCTTAAAAATTTTGTCTACTGACCAACTGCAAGGTTTTGGCACATGATGATATAAGTGGTTATACAGAACTGGGTAAATACAATAAAAAGTAAACCAAAGCAAGAGCAAATTTACCTAGGAATCCAATGCCTTGTCAAATTTGCTTCCAAGTTATATCTTGTCAGGATTTTGGGACAGATGTTCCCTTCATATGATGCAACCTTTTTTCTGTTCTTAGCCCACATGTGCATCATGTATAGCCTTATTTCCTCCAACATGGTGATTATTGGCTTGCCCCTAGATTCCACTAAGACACTATTAAAGGCTTCAGACATATTGTTAACCAATGTATCAGATTGGGCAGTTGTTGTGAATCTAGATCGTGATCAAAACCTGCTCCACAATAATTACATTATTATTATCCCAGTTTGTAATGACAACTACAGACAATAACAGTTTTGAAAACATACCTTAGTGGAATGGCCAACAAGTATTTGAAGGTATCTTCGTTTAGCTCTTTGATGTTCCTCATATCTTGCTCCCAACCTTTTGGATATGTGCAAGCAGCTACCTTCCACATCAATCTCTTCAAATTTTTACCTGGGAATTTTTTCCTAAAATTGGCATATAGGTGCCTAACATAGAATCTTTGATCTACTCCAGGAAGTAGATCCTGAATAGCTAGTAACAGCCCCTGATGTTTGAATGACAGAAAATAAATGTTAGTAGGCAATTAATTTATAAAATTGGATCTAAAAGCTTAATGAACATATCAGTGTACCTTTTGTTGGTCTGAAATCCAAGTACACCCTGTACACAATTGTGTCCCACCTATGTCCTCAATAAGGAGCTCCAGAAACCAAGTCCATGAATCCTTATTTTCCACCTCCACCACAGCATAAGCAATAGGTAACATTTGATCGTTCCCATCTCTTCCAATAGCAGTTAATAACTCTCCTCCATACTTCCCTTTCAAAAAGCATCCATCTAGTCCAATTATGGATCTGCAAGACATAAAACTGTCTTTGCAAGCTTTGAAGCATGCATAAAACCTTTGGAACATAGGTTGTCCTTCATTCTCATTCACTTTTAATTTCACTGTTGATCCAGGATTAGTTCTAAGAAGTTCATGTGCATAATCATAAAGCCTCTTGTATTGTTCTGCAAAAGACCCATCAACATTGTCTACGGCCATTGCCTTTGCCCTATAGGCCATACACCTAGAAATACCTATGTTATATTTCCTGCTAACCTTTTCTCGAATTTCCACAGCCTTGGTTTTTGGATTAGATCTAACAGTCTTCTCCAATCTCTTACTTAGCCATTTAGAATTAATTAAACGAATATTAAACTCTCTGTTGCAGGTGTGCTGGTCAATGATTATCCTCAATTGCCATGTCTTCATTGAACTCATATATCCACAGTATGCATACCATGGACATTTTCCATCTGCACCCAAACATTTTACTCTAACTCTTCTTTTATCACTTTTAAAAATTTTCAGACTTCTTCCATTTTCCAAAGCATAGGTCCTAATGGCTTCCACAAATTCTGACTTCTCAGCGAAATATGTACCAACCTCCCACTTATATTCACTCATGGATTTGGGCATTGAAAATGTCTCAAATTTACCATAACCTTCTTCACCATCATCTGTGTCATCAAGATCACCTTCACCAATAAGTTAATCACTGTCCAATTCCTTTGAATGCCACTCATTATCTGATAACCCTCTATCTTCCATTACAAGGGGAATGTGACTCTCCTCACTTGTTGAATCAGAACCCATGTTATTGGTGGATGGGGCACCCAATTCCTCTCCATTGCTTCCCACCTCAACAGGTACACTACCCTGCCATTTATGAGGTTCGTGCTCCATATCCGCATCAATGGAGACATCTACTAATCCTTCATCATGAATACCATGAACACTCTCTTGAGTACTTCTATGACGTCCACAATCACTCTAACTGTCCACATGAGCAACTCTATCACTTGTACCAACATTGTCTAAACCAACAGTATCTTCCCCAAGAGGTTCAGCTTGCAAAGGTTCAGATTCTAAAGGTTTAGGTTCTAAAGGTTCATGTTGAACAGCTTCACCTTCAACAGGTTCACCTTCAACACCTTCACCTCTTTCAGGTTCACCATCAACACCTTCACCTCCAATAGGTTCATCTTCAACAGGTTCACCTTCAATACCTTGACCTCCAACAAGTTCACCTAGATTAGGTTGACCTTCAACAGCTTCAGGTTCAGGTTCAACAGGTTCAGGACCACCCTCTCCCACCTTATCTAACTCACAGTCACCCTCTTCAACAGGTTCTGACTGACCTTCATCTCCCACCTTATCCACAACATCCTATTTTTCACCATCCAAGTCACCAACTTCGCCCACCTCACCACCATCTGCTGTTCCAACATTATACTCCAACATTTCTATTATTTCTGGTTCATCACACATCCTATGCACAACAAAAAGATGAACCTCACCAAGTATCCTAGCAATGATTACCATGTGCATGGCCCAACGATCATCACTTAAGAGCTCTAACCTATCCTCCAAAACTGAACCACCTCCCACACAATACCACAAATCATTCCCCCTAACATATCCCATCTCCTTCAAGATACTTAAGATCTCAAAATAACTCCAACGATCCGGGTCACAAGAAAGCGTTGTAGTTTCCCCATAAGCATATATAAGTTTCCCCTCATTCACAAATTTCCCTCCGTGATGGAACATTACATCAAACTTTTCGTCCTCCATTTATAATACTCACCAACTACACCTATATAATATTCATATACTGACAAACATTAAAAAAATTTAAAAATACAAAGTACAGAAACACACAATATCACTTACAAAAAAGGGGACGACAACGAAAAAATAAAGGACCACATGCTATTAAACGAACCCATGCTGAAATAAGCACGATATTCAATAATACACTACATTTCACCGACAACACTACCATTTGCTTTCCAAAAAGCACACTTTTCAACAGAACAAAAAAAGCACCGAACAAACGCACCCAACAAAAGCATCAAACCAAAATAGGGAAAGTCACTAACCTGAGATTGCTCCAGCGTTTGAAATGAATGCGCTCAAGTCAATAACCTGAGATTGCACGCGTGATGACGATGGAGAAGGAGACGGATCGCACTCTAGAGCTTCCACCAAACGAACATTCCCCAAATTTTCCCGACCTTTCTTTTTTAAAAACCCTAAACCTAATTTCACAATTTTGATATTTTTGAAAAATAATTATCCCAGCTTAAATTATAAAAACCCTAAACCCTAATTTAACATTTTAACTTACCCTAAACCTAATTTAATTACACCTGCCCATTCCACGTCACTATTTTCCTGCCAAGTCATTGTTCAATAACTGGTCAACCTTGTCATGTCACTGTTCACCAAACGCCGTCAACCTAGACTTAACGGAAAGGGCAAAAGTGAGACTTTTAAACTAAAAAGGGGACCATTTTGAGATTTCGAAAAATACAGGTACCAATTTAAGATTTGGAGTCCAAAATGGGGACCAAAGGCATAATTAAACCAAAAAAAAACTAGAGAACCAACTTGACATTTAAAAAAAATGAACCTAAAGAGTAATTTAACCAACATTTTGGCACCCCAAAATATTGGTTGAAGATCCGCCACTAACTTTGACTAAAGGTAGCTGGTAACTTCTTTTCTTTAATATATTATTGTTGATGATAAACCTTATGTTACTCTTTCACACACACACAAACATATATATATATATATATATATATATATATATATTATTGTCATATTGTTTTGGATTCTTTTGTCATGAGTGTTTGTTTTAAATAAAAAAAATTATGTAAATAAATATTTTTTTTTAATTAAAAAAATAATTTATATATAACAAATATAATTTAGCTACGTCATTATGTGAATCTATACAATAAAAACATTCAACAAAATGAATATTAAATATAGTATTAAGTCTTTGCACGAATGGAGTAATTATATTTATGAGCTAATAGAAATAATGGATTAAGTAAATTTATTACGACTCAAGTTAAGTTAGCTTATTAACACGCATGTCATCATTCCTCCCCGCATTACCAAATATTTTATTTAATTCATGTAATTTAGACAAGGTGAAGCAATGATATATGTTAACATGGGTGTTAATATTCAATACACAAACTTTAGTTCACATTAATTTATAAACGCCATATCATTCTCCAAAATTATTTTTGTACAACATAATTTGCTTAAATAAAATCACAAATTAATTATATATATATAAGAAAATAATTATTTTACAATTATAATAAACATTCAAATACAATCTATAAAAAAATAAAAAAGAGAAAAATAAATAAATAAATAAATAATAATAAATCCAAAAAAAATGGCTCAAACTTGTTTAAGGAAATTTTTTTAACTTCAGTAAAAATATAGTTGAAACCGAGGTTTAATTTTAGTGTTATTTTTATTAAGAACATGAAACAAAGTTGATGGGTTCATATAACACCCACATTAATAGAATCACTCTATTAATTTCAAATATTTCAAATGTAATATTAAGTATGATAACTACATAGTATGTGACCTATGTATTATAGTATTCCTCCTCAGTTATAAAATGAAATTTTCATAAACATATATGTATTCTAAATTTGGAGAAAATTTGTAATACATAAAAGAAACTATACATATGCAATCCACTTCTATCTATACCACTCTTGGGCTATTTTATTCCTAAGGACCCTTAACTGCACAATCATTTACTCACATACAACAAATGATCATTGCAGGTGGATAAACCATAACACAAAAAAAAAATAAAGGGTAAGTTATAGTTATTAAAATTATACTAACAATTTTCACATATCAAATTTATAGTATAAATCAAGAAAATACTACAACCATAAAGGTCCTTGTGGCGCTCCATACTCATCATACATTAGACACAAATTTGAGACCATGCACATGTTATACAAACCCTTCCCCTTCAAGGGTTCTCACCATTCCATGACCACATCCTCGTCATCCCATGGCCACATCTCATACAAAAAGTATAACAAGATAAATCACCCCTTTGTAGATTTGACCATCAATGCCAAATCTACAGATGAGGACCTCCTTCAACTCTCACCATCATTGACAGTCACATCACACGCTTATTTCCTCAAAATTCTCTTCCAATTTGTGTTCAACTATCAAGATAGAAACAACACCTCCTTAAGTATCTAACGTGCTGCGTGAATCCCCAACAGATGTGACATTATAGTCCATCCATCAACTAAAGCAAATGTAGTGGTTGTTCCAGAAGTTTCCCTCGTAGATGAAACAAAAAAGATTAGCTTAAGCAACATAAAAAACGTTTCCCTTTCCAAGAGAGAAAGAGTCTAAGAGATTGCTAACATACAATACAATAACTCATCCACCCATAGAGAGTATTACTCTTACCATAACAATGTAAAATTAGAAAATCATAATTTAATATGCCAAAAGATAAGCTAAATCATAATTCGTATTGAATAATCAAGTAACGAATCTTCCAAAGTTAACTTAAATGTCACCCCAACTACTACACTGTTACCTTAGTATCAACCATAACCATATACAATAACATCACAAATCACAGGAAGATCCATCTACACTAAGGTTATGCTTCAATAAAACGACAAATAGAAAAAGGTGATTAGTCTAAATGAATCACATCTAAAACTCACCCCAAATTTGACTCCAAAAAGTTCAATTATGAAAATATTCAAACAAAAATTAAGATCTTCACGCGACTAAAAAAAATTAAGATCTTCATGACTTCCAACAAAAATGCATAATTGAATCAACGATAGAAGCGAGCTCATGAAGCCAATTAAAGATAGAAGCAACTTTTGCCACATGTTGAGCACCCTTCTCGTCTTTAGGAACCACAACCTACTCAACATTTTCACAACTTATAATTGAAATGAAATGATAAAGTTCCCCAACACCAGATAAATTTTCAATACCCTAATACAAAAAATATTGAATTACACAATAAACAACGAGGAACATAACAACAAGCATAGAAAAATCAATTACTATTTTAATTTTAGTTGAAGAAGGATTCTTCATTCAATGAAGGAAAGATAAAAAAATATGTATAGCTAGAGGATCAAAATAGAGCATGTTCATCTTGGCAGCCAAGTTGCGAGTGGCCAAATACCTTGAGGATGCAGAGATTTTATGATGATGCAAAGAACGTAATGCCTCCTCCAGCCGCTACATAATCGCCTCCCCTTCAACTAATTGGTTCACCAACAACGCATTCTTAATCAGTGCCTCGAACGAGAGCGAGTTTGCCGCCAAAATAGGTTTGGATGAGAGAGTCTAGCGGCAATAGTGAAAGGGGCCCTAAAATAGTTTTCTTAAAGAAAACCTTGCTAAATTGAAAATGGAAGATTGAACGAGAAGGGAAATTGAACTGAAGCAAGGAAGGACTGAAGTATGAGTAAGGAGAACAAGAGATTGTGTGTTGAAAGGGGTGATATATGCGTGAGTTTCACGAGTTTATTGTTTTCTAAAGGTTTCAACGTAATGTTAATTTTAGAAGCGAGGGAGTATGAAAAAAAGAGAGGCAATTCAAAGTAAAAAATGATTTATTAATATTTTCTTCATTAAATATTATTCATAATTTTAAAAAATTATTTAATAAATACAATTTCTAAATAAAAATTATTATTTTATATAATAATAATAATAATAATATATTTTTGATAATTTATTATCAAATTGATAGTTTATTAATTTTTTAATTTAAATAGTCATAAATAAATTAGTTAGGGAATAACTTAGATATTATTTTCTCGTTAAATAAAAAATTTATTTGTTAGCTACGATTAGAAAAAAAAGATCATAGCTAAATAAATTTGATTTTGGTGAGGGAATAACAATAGAATAACCTACCTCTCTTCAACCATAACTAATTAGCTTTAAATTTGCTATAATTTTTTTTTGTCGCTAATCCTTCGCTAAATAGCAAGAAATTAGTAAAAAATATTTTTTTTCACTAATTTCTCTCATAAATTAGCTACGAAATTTTGGTCGTTGATCATTCACTAAATAACGAGAAATTAGTGAGAAATAATTTTTCTCACTAATTTTTCTCACAAATTAGCTATAGAGTTTGTTATCATTGATCCCTCACTAAATACTTAGAAATTAGGGACAAAATCTTTTTGTTGTTGATCTTCCACCAAAAAGCAAGAAATTAATGAGAAATATTTTTCCTCACTAATTTCCCTCGAAATTAATACTTTTCTTGTAGTGGAACAATCTTTGAAAGGGTAAAAAAAGGTGAATTTATTCTATTCTTCAATCTGATCAGGTGAATTGTAGAGATCTTCATTAGGAGCAATCCTACGGTTTTGGATCTTTAAAAGGATGAAGCATAAGACTAGAAGTCTAAAGAGAGTGTGACGGAAAGTTATGAAAAGAAGTTTAGATAGGTGGTGGTTTTTATAAAATGAACTTTGGTTAATAGAAAACTTACTTATATCCTAAGCCTTTTATTATTAAAATATTTTAGTGTCACCTATTAAAAACCTCCACAATTCTTAGACCACTTTCTAAATTCTCATAGTTTGATTGATAAAAAAAATATTTCTTTAGAGTGAAAATAGGATTGAGAGTCATACTTGAATCTTTGGTCTATTTATAAATTATTTTGTAGTTTTTCATACAATTATAACTCATTCAAGAAAACTACTTTAGTATCTTAAGATTTATGATTCTCACACATTAAAACATATAAGTCATAATATGATACTAACCTTGACCAATCGGAGATCCATTGAGAATGCATTATGCAAATGTTGTTTTACAACCTCATTTTCTCAATTTATCTCTTTTTCTTTCGTTCTCCTCTCACACTCTCTTTCTTGATGACTTACTTTGTAAGAACCTTATGATTAGAGACAAAACCCTGATTTTCTTTCACAAACCAACATCCATCAAGTTGGGTTGGACTTTATTTTATTAAATCACATTTGAATGCACCATAATATTTCAAATGAGTCACATAATAAAATTAATTCGTCAATTAATTCTAACACTATTTTGACTTAAGCAAAAATTCTCCACTTAAGAAAAAATAATACAAAACCAAACTCATGAAACAAAACAAATTAATTTTCAATTTTTTTATTCAAATTCACTTCATCAAATATAACTTCAATTAATTTAAAATAAGCGCTACAAACTCAAATATCATTGTTTACTTTAATTAAATCTTGATCATTCAATCTCATAATATATATTTCTTTTTAGATCAAGTTCATTAACTAACATTGAGTATTTTACTTCAAATAACAACGACTTAAACTTATTTATCTCAAATGCACTAATCTAACACAAAAGTGATAATACATAACCCCATTCATTGAAACTGTAGAAATCTTATATCAAAAAAAAAAAAAAAAACCAAAAAAAAAAAAATTTTTAAAAAAAATTAAAAAAATTAAAAATAAAATTAAAATAATTTTTTTTGAAATCTTATATAAAAAAAAAAAAAAAAATCCAAACAACACATAGTCTTGCATAAAACTTAAGATTATTGTGAATCACATCCAAATCATTTATCATAAAGATTTATAAGAAAAATATAAATAATTTTTCTTACTTATAATTCCTTCTTGCAAATAAAGATTCAATCAAGCACAAACTTATAATTTAGAGAGTAAACATAATCATATTTCCATATAAAGTTAACTAAGTTAAGAGTTGAGAAGATTATTTTTCTCGATTAAATCTACCAAAGTTAATGACAAACTTAAAAGAAAAATAAGAGAACAAGAAATATTTTGAATAAATGAGAAGTTACTCTCATAGGTTAGAATTTATCGATTCTTAAGTTCTCAACTACAACATGATGTCATCAAAGTTTGAAAGAGATAAGATATGAATAAAGAGAATCAGAAGAAGTGATGAAGTGATTTATTAGGAGAGAGGAAAAAAAGAAAAAAAAAAAAAAGAAATGAGAGAGAAGAAGAATGTAAGGGACTCTAAAAAAAAGAAGAAACGCAAGTGAGAATAATATAAGCTATGACAATAAATTTCTAAGTAATTGATACTATTGTTACAAAATTATCTTTAATACAGTGGTTTTGAAATTTATCTTTTCTTTCTTTTCATTTAGTATATTTTTAAATTAATCTTCTCTTAATTAAGCTGCCCGTTGAGGTGAAAGTATACTATCCATAAATAACCAATACTTGTTAACTATATTAAGACAATAAACTTTATACAATTAATTTTAGCATTTTATTGATAATTCTCTTATAAAGATATAAAATATATTTGAAGAAATCAATAAGTTTAGCTATTCGCTTATTTAATTAATTTATAAGTTAGTTTGATTAATATAGAAGTGTTAGATAAAGTATTTGAAGTAATTTATTTAGAAACTTTTAACTTATAAACTGCAAAATAATTAGACTATGTTATAACTTGTAGTTTATTTTAATTTTTTGATAATTTCTTATTTTTAATTCTTTTTGCCTAATATTATGTTTTTTTAATTTCGTAAAGATAATTAATTGTTGTATTATTTTTAATATCTGTTGAATTACCTTTTAAAGTTTTATATAATCTAAATTAAAGAGGAGTTAACTTTACGCATAAAAGTAATTAATCTTTTATTATATGATGATATGTAAAAAATCACACTGATGAAAATTATAAAATGTGGAAATTAATGTAACAATGCTTTAAATCAATAAAGAGAAACTAGTAATTAATTAAAATTGATTAATATTACTAGTTTAGATAGAAAAGACTTATTCAAAGAAAAAATATTAAACTATTTAATATCTAATTGTTGGATCATAAGAACAAATTTATTTTCATGTAAAAAGGGAATCTCATTTTAAAATTGGATGTGGAAGTAGATGAGGATGTTCCTGGCAGTACGCAAGAGAGTTTTGTATAATATAGCGTACCGGAAGTTCTGTATCTATTGGCGTTGGCTTCTTCGTTTTCAACAAACACTTAACCTGTACGTCCCTCTAATCCCTCTCTCACCTTATTTAACTCACCCAAACCAATTTCTTCATTCTTTCTTTGCAAAAATCAATTATCTCTTTCGGCATAGCAAGGTCACTCGCAGTCTCATTTTCTTAATGCAATCTGGGCCTTTTGGGAATCTCAATCTCTAATGCTATCCTTCATAAGCCTCAAATTTCACAATCACAATTATTCACCAGTCTAGATTGTCACGTAAATACACTTCTACTAAAGTTTAATCCAAACCACAAAAAGGGTTCTAACATAATAGTTAAACCAAAATCCTTGAGGCAATATACTTAATATAACCGAAATCCTGTTGTGGCTGAATTGTGCTTAACTGTGAATGTGACTGGTGATGGTAGATTGAACAGGGCGTTTTTTTTCTTGAGACATCGCAAACAATGCTGTTATGCTTGAACCTTAGTCTGATACCATATAGAATTATGGAAGAACCGGAAGCAAAATCCATGATTTGATGACATTGTTGCAGCTAGCAGATAATAGGAATTCAAATACAAAGATTCAAATTCAAGTTCCGAATTTTGCTTCTCATACCGCACTTTCTCTTGAATTATGTGGCGATGAACCCTAATTCGTTGAATTGAAAAGCGTATTTTTTGCTTCATCGTATTTTTTAGCCACTAACCTTTTTTCATCTTCCCAAAACTCAGCAACTTCTGAAACCCCCCTTTCTAATCATCCTCAGGAGTTAGGACCTCAACTTTGTATCCACGAAAATGGGAAATAAAAGAGAGCTTGTTCATCTCATATACCTGTTGCTTTGGCCTTCATTCATTAGAATCATTGGCCCTGTGTAAGGGGTAGGAGGGTGAAAGTACTCTTGTTTGATAAGAAAATGTCAGGATTCAGATAATTTAAAACAGGCCAACTTAGCAGCCCAGTAATACGCTTGTTTTTTGTTTGTGTTGTGTATTTTCTCTCTTCTAGTTCTTTGAATAATGTCTGGGGTTGAGGGTGAGATAATCTGTTCCTTTTTGTGTGACTTTAGATAAGATTGCTCGTGGAGTGTACTACTTTAATGACTATAAATGTTGAATGTATGACAGGGTCAGGTAGAGAGAGACATGGTACTTTCTTCTAATGGACTTACTACTACACAGCCACTTTTTTCTTTTGGATTGATTTCTGATGTCCAATATGCTGATATTCCTGATGGTCGCTCATTCCTTGGTGTTCCACGGTACTATAGGCACAGTATTCTTGTGTTGCAGAGAGCAGTTAAAGAATGGAACACTCATCAGAAGCATAAATTTGTGATAAATTTTGGAGATATTGTTGATGGGTTTTGCCCCAAAGATCAATCTCTTGGTGCAGTACAGAAGGTTGTGGACGAATTTGAGATGTTCAGGGGAGGACCTGTGTATCATATGATTGGCAATCACTGCCTATACAATCTCCCTCGCAGCAAATTACTTCCATTATTGAAGATCCAAACTCTTGATGGCCGTGCATACTATGATTTCTCACCAGTGCCTGAATATAGGTTCGTAGTTCTAGATGGTTATGACATCAGTGCCATTGGTTGGCCCCAAGACCATCCAAAAACATTGGAGGCCATGAAAATCCTGAGGGAGAAGAACCCAAATGAAAATAAAAATAGTCCAACAGGTATGGAGGGGCTTGAAAGAAGGTTTCTCATGTTCAATGGAGCCATTGGAAAGGAACAGATGGAATGGTTGGATGGTGTTCTCCTGGAAGCAACAAAAAAGAAGCAGAAGGTGGTTATTTGTTGCCATCTGCCTTTAGATGCTGGCGCTGCAAGTGAGAAGGGACTGTTGTGGAATTATGATGAAATAATGAATTTGATACATAGGTACAACTGTGTTAAGGTATGTCTTGCTGGACATTATCATAAAGGAGGATACTCTATTGATTCTCATGGGATACACCATAGAATTCTTGAAGCTGCTTTGGAATGTCCTCTTGGTACAAATGCATTTGGACACATTGATGTCTATGATGACAGAATATCTCTTGTGGGAACTGACAGAATGAAAAGTACAGACATGCATTTTTACCCTACAAGTTAGTTTGTATGACTTGACGTTTTGATGCTTTGGAAGAAGAATTATTCTAAATCATCCTTCAACATCTTTTAATTGGCCCTTTTATTTTTTTTTTTATATGGTAAGTATTGAAAGTATTTTTGTATTTCTTTATAAAGAACTAGGAAGATTCTAAAGATATATTGGAAGAATACATATTATCTTTTATTAACCATTGATAGAGTACCTATGATCTTGTTTTAGTCTACCAAAAGAAGTTTCAATTTGAAGTAACTTAGTTGAGCTGGTTGTTCCTTTCTTTTGAGATTGTGATTGTGATTGTGAACATGCTTTACATTCGGACTGTAATTGTGATTGTTATTGATTTTGTAAAACTATTGTGTACCTTTCCTTCATTTCCCATTTCTCTTATCTTACACTTCTTTTTCCATTTCTATATTATTTTCAACTACTTTTTTACTCTCACAAAACAATTTTCCATACTATTTTAACTCAGAAATAGAAACAATATTAATATTTCATTGTAAGTATAGTATAAAAAAGCAAGTTATTAATGTTTATCTAAAAATAGTCTTAATTAGTCAACTTATATGTAAGGGTATGATTAAAAAATTTGCATACGTACGTATTGAATTTTTAAAACAATCACCATTTTGGAACTAAAAAAAAGCTTAATCTTGATCAAGATAGTAGGGAGTTTTATGATTTTTTGTTGGAAGAATACCGCTTAGAGATAAGGTCAATTCATAATATATAAGTAGGTTAGGTGTAAACCTCATATTACAAGTTGATTTTGTAGGGTTGAATTAGACTTAAAATCAATTTCTTATCATGGTATCAAAACCATGACCTAGAGCTTATCTTAAGGGGTGTGTTGGCTTAAAGTCCACCTTTTAACATGGTATCACAATCTTGGTTTAGAGTATATCCTAACAAGATTTATTAATTCTAGGGTTTATTGTTCTACTTGCTATCGGATCATCCATTAATATCTAGTCTCATGCTCGAGATGTGTATGTCTCGGCATGAGGAGGTTGTGTCAGAAGTATCACATCGACTCAAGATAAAGTCAATTCACAATATATCTAGGTAAGAAATTTTATAATTTTTAAGGTATTTAAATATATTAAATTCTAATTGATTTTATTTCAAATTGTTTAATTTTTTAAATGTTTTGTTTGGATAAGGTAATTTAAATTTAGTGAAACTTTGATAGATTTTGGTTCTCAAACTTTAAAAATGAATAAATATAGTACTTTTAACCTAATTACGTTAACTTTTTTTGACGTGTCAATATCACGTTAAAGTTCAGGCACTAAAAGAAAATTTAACCATTAAAAAAATGTCAATATCAATCATCTTTTGTAGTTGATCTTGATTATGTTATTTGTGTTTCATTTTACATTTGCAAAACTCATTCTCAGTTCAAGTTCAACGAGATTATTTTCAAGTTATGAAATCTTACATCAAGCAAAACCATGTAAGATAGCATTGGGTTGGGCTCTAGCCAAGTCGATCCAGTCTTAAATTGAGTCGAGTCGGTCTTACACCAGTGCAGTAAGGGCTTTTTGTCCCGGTTATTTTCCTCATTTTGCCTCGGGTCTGGAACCGAGGCATATTGGGACGAGGCCATTTGGCATCGGTTGTTAGCCGAGGCCATAAAGTCCCTTTTATGCCTCGGTTCTAAATTAACCGGAGTCACATGGTTCCTTTTCTGTCTTGGGTCCACGAGAACCGAAGCCATATGGTAAAAATATATTTTTTTAACTAAAATTTTTACAGACTCTTTGGCCTCGGTTATGGTAAGAACTGAGACCATAAAGTACCTTTTTGCTTCGGTCTTGGTAAGAACCGATGCCTATTCCACTATTTTTTTAAAATAAATTTTCTGTTTTATTGTGATTCCCATAATTAAACCTGCATATTTTTTTCACAAAGGAGCACAAACCAGAACAAAATATTTTCTCAAACATCCACAATCCAAAAACATTTAAAAGATATTGAAATATACACAATCCAAATACATATATCCTAATCAATACTATTGTACATTTGAATTATGAATTTTGCACATGCTATCCTACCAAACTTTATGGACTTAACAGGAATTGGCAAAGGACTCTTGAATGTCTGCAAAATAAGACATTAAGTTAAGTTAGTATATAGAAAGACAACTTTAGTATACCAAACTTTAGAATATTGCAAAGTAATTGTTTTAATTCAAAAATATATTACCGTTTTCCAATTAGTTGTAATACGAGCACGCACAATTGTTGTCATCCATTGCATTATATAGTAACTGCACTCATATGAGCCAGTTTGTCTATTACACTATATTATATCAACAACATTAAAATCAATTAAGGAAGAAAATCAAATCAAACAATTATAAATATATGGATAGAAATATCAAACTTGGAGGGAACACCATGCAAGACATTTTACCTTAGCCAAGACATATCAAACCAAGGCATGAATGTTCTATTATGCTCCATCAAATGCCATTTCTCTTATTGTCTTGGATTGTTCTCTTTCACAATGACTTTGTGTGCAGATAAGTAAGACATTACCTCATCTGTGTTGTTCAATATGTATAGGTGTGCTTGCATCAACTCTTCACGATCTTTGCTAACCACATTCACCCCTCGGATGTTGTTACTTATAGAACACCTGTTCAACCATGATCTTTGAGGAACTCCTATCGGTTTTGCTTTTGCCATGTAATCTGAACAAAACTCGATACTTTCTTCAGCAATATACCTTTCGATCATTAAAGCTTCTGGACGATATTGATTTTTCACATACCCTTTCAAAATCTTCATGTAACGTTCAATGGGATACATCCATCTTAAGTATACTGGTCCACAAAACTTAATTTCTCTCACTAGATGAACAAGTAAATGTACCATGATGTCAAAAAATGATGGAGGGAAAAACATCTCTAGTTGACACAAGATGATAACAATCTCGGCTTGAAGTTCATCTAACTTTAAAGGATCAATGACTTTGCAACAAATTTAAGAGAAGAATGCACATAAACGCATTATAGTTTGTCTAACATTTTTGGGTAAAATTCCACGAATAGCTACAAGTAACAACTGTTGCATTAAGATGTGGCAATCGTGAGACTTTAGGCCAACAAGCTTCAAGTCTTGCATGGACACTAAACTCTGAATATTTGAAGAGTATCCTTGAGGTACATTGACACTCTTTAAACATAAGAAAAAACTTATCTTCTCTTGTCTGGACATAGTGTAACATGCAGGGGGCAAATAAGTACGCCTACCAACCTCCCTTGGTGCCAAGTCTTCTCGGATCTTCATTTCAACCAAATCCAAACGACCATTTACTCCATCTTTTGTCTTTCCTTGAATGTTAAGTAGTGTACCAATCAAGCTATCACACACATTCTTCTCTACATGCATCGCATCTATGCAATGCCTAACTTGTAACTTCGACCAATATGGAAGATCAAAGAATATTGATTTTTTCTTCCAAGGGCTAGATGCAGATGACTTCTTGGACGTTTTACCAAATACATGATGTACTTTATTAACTTTTTCATGAATTTAAATGCCAGTTAATGGAGTTGGTGCTTTGTCATTCTCTTGATGTCCATTGAATGCTTTCTTTAACCTTCGATAAGGATGATTAACTTGTAAAAACCTTCGATGGTGCAGATACACGGTCTTCCTTCCATTTTTCAACTGATGAGATGCAGTGTTTTCTTCACATATAGGACATGCTTTATGACCCTTGACACTGTACCCGACAAATTACCATAAGCTGGAAAGTCATTAATGGTGCAAAATAACATTGCATGCATCATGAAAGTTTTAGAAGCAACAACATCAAATACTTCAACACCATCAACCCACAACAACTTCAAGTCTTCAACTAGAGGATTGAAATATACATCTATGCCATTTCCAGGCTGTTTTGTACCAGATATCATCATAGACAACATCATGTATTTTTTCTTTATGCAGAATCCAAGAGATAAGTTATAAATGAATAATATAACGTGCCAACAACTGTGGTTTGTACTTAAATTATCAAATGGATTATTCCATCGATAGCTAAGTCAAAACGAATATTTCTACATTCTTCATCGAACTTGGGAAATTCTTGATCAATATTTTTCCATTGCATTGAATCAGCTAGATGACGAAGGAGTCCATCACATCTTCTCTCAGTTGCATGTCATCTAAGGATTTTAGCATCTTTAGGATTTGCAAACAAATGCTTATGTCTGGGCATGATTGGAAGGTACCGGACTACTTTCAAAGCAGATCCTTCCTTCTCTATTTGACCACTATCTTCATTATTTCTTTTCTGCTTGTACCTTGATGACCCACACTTTGGACATTTTTCAAATCTTCAAATTCTTTTTTGTCTAATATGCAATCATTAGGACATGCGTGTATCCTTTTATACTTCATACCCATCAGACAAAGAATTTTCTTGGCGTCATAGTTTCGAGTGGGTAGAGTATTTCCCTCGGGAAGCATTTCACTCAAGAGCACGAGCAATTCTGTGAAGCTTTTATCTGTCCAACCATTGGTCACTTTCAAATTCATAAGTCTTAAAAACGCTGATAATCGCGTGAACTTTGTTGAACCAACATACAATGGAGTTTCCGCATCAGCAGACATCGTCTCATACACACGCGCTTGTGCAAAAGCTTCTACGCCAACATCCTGTATCATGTCCTCCATATTGTCTTCTTCTACTCGCTCTTCACATCGCTCTTGCCGTTGCTCTTTCATGGTGGAATGGACAATATGTTCAGTTCGAGAAACAGTTGGAATGTTTATTAATTCGTTGTACCATGTCCATATTGTATAACTTCTAAGGAAACCATCACAAATAAGATGTTCCCTAACTTGAGTTGCATTCAATTTTCTCCCATTCAAACAGTTGACACAAGGACATATAAATTTCACCTCATCATCACTTCTTCCTTCATAACGTTGCGCAAATTTTATAAATTCCTCTACTCCATTCTCATACTTAGCGCTGATACGTAGTAAATTAATCTAATCTCGATCCATATTAAAATTGCGTGAACAATTTCAGTAATCTTTGAATCAATGCTCACGTCGTAATCAAGGTGTGACCCTATCCCATTTAAGAAGATTCACTTTCTTTATTTTATTGGTTCATATTACTTTTAAAATACATATCTTAAATTTCATGAAATTTTTCCAGCATTTCGCATTGACCTTCAGGATACACGAAATGAAAGTGATTATAAACCACAATGAAATATGCACTCGAAGATCAATACAAAATACAATTGACAAATATTCATGAATATTAAAATATGTATTTTAAAATATATATGCACTAATAAACTACTAGAAAGTGATTAATCTTCTTAAATTGTCCAATCAGACAATTCAAGATTCAATACATTTAAATTATTAGTATTGTATCCCCTTATATCTAATTAAAAAAAAGTAGTTTCTTCAAAATGAAAACTTAGGGACAATACATAATTTTCGTATTGAATCTCAAACGGGAAACTAAGGCTAACTCATAGTATATACAAACAATCCAAACAATTTCAATTCTAATGAAAATCAATACTTGCAATCACTTGCATCAATGTCAAAGAGAGAAATAATTCATGAAGATCATTTTGAAGATTATATGGAAAAATATCACAAAGGCATATTGAAGATTATAATATCCAAAAAACATCTTGAAGTTTATATCAGGAGAATGTTGAATTGAGAAGATGGATATTCATTATGATCAAGTTCTACTATATATAGATTACAAATTGTCAAATATTTTGAGGAAAAAAAAGAAAGAAAATACGAATATAGAAACAAATAATGGAATCATTCAATGAGAATATCAACTAAATGCCTGTGTGCTACAATGATTATATGAATTAAAGATTGAAGAAATACATATTGAAGATAAAATTCAAAAAAGGAAAGGAGTAAATCGAGAATGAAAGAAAAGCTTAAAGATTATATCATAACTTTCCTTAATGAGCAAAGCAAAATCAGGATATTGATATGAAGATAATTAAATAGAAAAGATTCAAAGATGAGGATACATACAAAGACCAAGGTGAAGAAGAATACAAAGAAAATGAGCACGAGCAAAAAGTGAAATACACAAGAAACAAGAAAGAGAAAAAGAAAGTAAAATTTCAATAGTCATGAAAAGCAGAGGGTGTGTGTGCTTAACTACTTGTAAAATTCTTCACTTTGTGAAGTATGCTTAAGTGAGCTTTATTTGTACTCTCTTACTTTAAGAGTATTTCTCATTATTCCATTTGAGAGTTCCTGATCTCAATCTCATGGAGAGATTAGGAAGGTTATACTTGAAGAGGTTGATATTTATTATCTAGAGAGATTATACGCACCAAGAGAGGTTGATATTCGTGATACCTGGATAGGTTAATACTCGTAGTGTCTCAAGAGACTATACTCATGGTGTTTGGAAAGACTCTATGCATTGTAATCAAAGTTATTTGATTAGTAGAACCTATTAAGTAATTTGCATAATAGTTAGGTTTGTAACTGTTGGACTTGTTGAACTAGGGGTAAAATTAGTTAATTTTTAAATTGTGGGACTTGACCTATGTAGATTATTTGTTAGTTTCTTAATCTGTGTTATCTACTTTATTTTATATTTGTAGTTTTAATGTTTTGATGTGATGATATGAATGGTGCTAAACCTTTGAAAAACTATGTTGTTATATTTGAAGGTGTTATTTGAATGCTAGGATGTTTCGTATGTAAATTATCTACGAAGGTTGTCGTAGATAATTACCTACGAAGATCTTCGTAGGTAATTTACATATGCAGAATGTTGGAGATAATTACATACGATAATTTTTGTAGATAACTTACTTACGAAGAATTTCGTAGGTAAATTATATATGCAAAATATCGCAGATAAATTACCTACGACAGTTTTCGTAGATAAGTTACCTACAAAATATTTTGTAGATAACTCCAGTTATAAATTATCCAAAAACTATTTTCGTAGATAGTCGTGTTTGTAGGTTATTCGTAGATAATTATCTACGTCTTTCTTTCGTAGATAGTATTCGTAGGTACTTTATCTACGAAACATAATCTCGTAGATAAAGTTACCTATCAGCTTAATACCTACAAAATTTGTTTCGTAGGTAATTCGTAGATAGCAACGCATTATCTACGAAAAGAGAACATTACCTACGAAAAACTAACATAGATAATAAGCTGATTTCTTGTAGTATAAGTGGGATTAGACTTAACTGGGATTGAAAGAAACTAGGTCAAGTTTGACTAAGTCCAGTTGGGTCGAAACATGAGGTTAGAGTCATGTCAAAGTAAGTTGGGATGACCTCATATTAAGTGAAGTCTAGTGTACCCAAACTCATGATAAGCTGAATCGATCCAAACCAAAATCAACAAAAATTACAAAAACCAAAATATGAATTTAAGAATAAGAAGAATTTTGAATTCTTGCTTTTTTTTAGGTGGAATTTAAAATTATTTATTTCAAAGTTCAATCACTTTAATAAAATTCTAGAATTTCAAGTTCTTTCAAACATCCTTACCAAAAAGACATATATTCTCGTAAAGCATCGCAAATTTAAAAAAAAAAATTACTCTCCTAAAACGTGTTATTCAAAAAGGTTAAAGTTATTTAATAAAAGTTTTAAAAATTAAAATGATTGTATTTCTTTTAAAACCCTTTAAACTTATAACTAAAAAGCAATTAGATAACAAACAAAGTTTTGGAACTATTTTTCAAAAGACAATTACATTAAAACTTGTATACTTTATTTTTAGTTTCTATAAATGCATTATTAAATATTTAAGGAAAATCACGTTTTTATCGAGAAATTAAAGAAAAATAATTTATTATTCTATAGAAAATTAAAAGTGTCCCATGATTATATGGGTACCTTAGTAAATCATAAAAAACTAATAATATATATATATATATATATCTAAATATTTATTGATTTCTTAATTTACTTTTAATGATAGTTTAATATAAAAATTATAACAAAATGTACAGATTTAAAAAAGAAAATATAAGAAATACAAAGAAGCTATCAGATAAAGAAGAAAAATGCGTTAGAATTTGTATAGAATAAAATTATGAAAGGGTTTTATAACCTCCATTAATAAATCTTTGTTAAAATTAATCTTTTTTTAGTATGCGTTAGAATTTAATTTTAATTTTACGGTACTTTAAATTGTTTTAGGAATCTCTCCATGTAATACAATAATATAAAAGTATAGATGTTAATGAAAACAGATGTTTACTTATTTTTTATATGATATCAAAAAATAATAAAATTATAATTATAAAAATAAATACAAATATTTTTTATTAATTTAATATTAAACATGGTTAAATTTAAAAAATATGATAAAATAAATAAAAAAACAGTTATTTAAAAGGTAAAATTAAAATAAAAAATAACACCAAAAACATGAATCTTCTTAATATATAATAGCGAACACACGATCGCTGTCGTGCATGTGTATTCGCATTTTTTAATTTTCAAAAAACTTAAGATCAATAACAAATATATAATTTTTAAAATAGTTGTTAAATATAAAATTAAAATAAAATAAGATATGTAAAAAAAAAATTAAATAATGATTTAAGACAAAAAAGAGGAATGATTAAAAGAAAAATAAGATATGTAAAAAAATGATTAAAAAATTTAAGATCAATAACAAATATATAATTTTTAAAATAGTTGTTAAATATAAAATTAAAAAAAAATAAGATATGTAAAAAGAAAATTTAAATAATGATTTAAGACAAAAGAGAGGAATGATTAAAAGAAAAATAAGATATGTAAAAAAAATGATTAAAAGTAAATTATTTATAAAATAATTAATTTTTAAAATAACTAAGGGTAAAACGGGTATTATGAAATGTGGACACAAAAAGAGGAATCTCCTTTATTGTTAGCGTAAACACAAGCACTATTGCGCCTGTGTGTATGCATTTTTTGCATTTTTTGAATTATAATAATTGATGATATTATAATGTTATTAAGTTAATGAACAAAATAAAAGTATATTTATAAAAATTAAAGTGAAATGTATGGAGAAAATATGAGAAAAATAACTGTTGATGAATAGTAGGAGAAAAAAGAAGAAGGAGATAAGTAAATAGTTTTATAAAAACTTGTAAAAGTAACATTAATTTTTTAAAATTTAATAAATAATTAAATTGTAAAGGGTAAAATTGGAATTATAAAATGTGGACACAAAAGAGGGAATCCCCTTTATATATCGTTATAGACTAGTAAACACACAGGCGCTGTCGCGCCTGTGTATTCGCATTTTTTAATTATCAAGAAATGTAAGATCAATAATAAAAATAATTTAAACAAAAATAACAAAAATAAAATATGTAAAAGAAAAAATTAAATAATAATTTAAAACAAAAGAGATTTGTAGAAAAATAATTAAAAGTAAATTATTTATTAAGGGTAAAATGGGTATTATGAAATGTGGACACAAAAAGAGGAATCCTCTTTATTGTTATAAGGGTAAAACGGGTATTATGAAATGTGGACACAAAAAGAGGAATCCCCTTTATTGTTATATGGGTAAAACGGGTATTATGAAATGTGGACACAAAAAGAGGAATCCCCTTTATTGTTATATATATAATATATATATATATATAGATACATAGAAGATATATATATATATATATATATATATATATATATATATATAATATATATATATATATATATATATATATATATATATATATATTTTTTTTTTTTTTTTTTATTTTTCATAAGTAACAATTAGAAGAAAATATTGAAAAAAAAATTGAGTATTTATATGTAACAAAATAGTGAAGAAAAATGAGATTATCTTAAAGAAATTCAAGCAAACCCACATAAAAAAAATATTTACCCGTTGACGGACCTGGAAGATTGTTTGTCTTAAAATGCTTGAAGGTCGACCATGGAGGTTGAGTACCTTCTTCCTAACCTTCACGCCATTGCTGCGCCTCTGTTTTCAACAAAATATTTGCCGTTTCAAATTACGTAACACCGGTACGTCCCTCGATTTCACTGTTCTATTCTCTGTATGTATGCTGTTCTGAACCCAGACCAATTCTTTTTGTATTAGTGTTCGCCAAACGCATTTATCAATGTTCTAGCGAATTTGGGCTTTTAGGAAAACTGAATTTCTGATGTGATTAAGTGAGGTTCTAATTAATTCTTCTACTGTTCTTGTTAATTCGAGTTTGCCCATCAGATTGTGTTCTTGTCCTTGGCTAATTGAACTTAAGATCTACTAATTTTTCAAATATGCTTAATGAGTCACACGGCTGCAATTAATTCATATGCGGTTGTGACTCGTAATGGTAGATTCTACCTCTTGATTTTTCTTAATAGATTGCTGGTATGTATTTTATATCCCGTGGCTGTGATCCTCTGAGAATGATTTCGAATCGCGGTTGCTGTTGGAGCCATTTAGTCCTGCGAATTTATGCTATGGTTGCACTAAATATAATTTCATCATGACATGACTCATTTTGGACATTCTACATGTCTTGTTCTCCCTCTCACAGTTCACCAATCTCTCGTTACTAACACGTTATTATTTTACTGTATGTAGACTCTATGTGAATAAACATTTTCAAGAGAAACACTTCTCCAAAAAGTAAATAGGAAAAAATAAAATACTGTTTTCTACGAACTCTATTAACTTGTGCCTAAGTTAAAAAAGTAATCTGTTTAGAAAAAATTAATGAGAAAGTTTTTATGAATTAACTTATATATCTGAAGAAATTTATTTCATTTTTCTTTTTATTTTCTTCTATTACAATTAATAAGTGCTTCTAACCAGGTTTATGTAATCAGAAACCTTAGATATCTAACCCTTCAATCAAAATTCCCTATAAATCTAAACAATAAAGAAAGAAGAGGACTGACAAATGTGTTGGGTGACATAGCAGAACGCCCAAGTTACTCAGACACAGGATGAAACACTTAGAGCAGGAGTGAGGTTATTTTCTCATTCACTAACTGCCTATGGTTTTATGTTTGTTAGTTATTCTGTCCTTACGCGTGAAACAGGAAATTCATTCTCGAATGTTTTAATTTATAACAAATACAGCTTTTATATACTACTTATCTTTATGTAAGATGAGGAATGGAAACTGCATTTTCTAATCTTGGTTTGATGAACTTGACCACATGAAAGTTAGATGGATTGAAACTACTTTTCATAACAAAATCTTAGGAGCAGATAATTTGAACACAGGCTAAGTTAGCAACCTTTTTTGTTTATGGTTTGTATTCTTTACCTTCTGATTCTCTGAGGTTGCTAAGGTGGGAATGAGATAATTGGTTCCAGTTTGTGTAAATTTAGATCAGATTGCTCTTGGAAAGTACTGCTTTGTTGACTTTATAAATGTTTAATGTGTGATAGGGGCACCTAGAGAGAGACGCCATGGTTTCTTCTCGTGGACTAGCTACTACGCAACCACTTTTTTCTTTTGGATTGATTTCTGATGTACAATATGCTGATATTCCTGACGGTCGCTCATTCCTTGGTGTTCCACGGTATTATAGGCACAGTATTCTTGTGTTGCAGAGAGCAGTTAAAGAATGGAATATTCATCAGAAGCATATGTTTGTGATTAATTTTGGAGATATTGTTGATGGGTTTTGTCCCAAAGATCAATCTCTTGGTACTGTACAGAAAGTTGTGGACGAATTTGAGAAGTTCACGGGGGGACCTGTGTATCATATGATTGGAAATCACTGCCTATACAATCTCCCTCGCAGCAAGTTGCTTCCATTATTGAAGATCCAAAGTCTTGATGGCCGTGCATACTATGATTTTTCACCGGTGCCTGAATATAGATTTGTAGTTCTGGATGCCTATGACATCAGTGCCATTGGTTGGCCACAAGATCATCCAAAAACATTGGAGGCCATGAAAATCCTTCGGGAGAAGAATCCAAATGAAAATAAGAACAGTCCAGATAATTTGGATGGGCTTGAAAGAAGGTTTGTCATGTTTAATGGGGGTCTTGGAAAGGAACAGATGGAATGGTTAGATGGTGTTCTCCTGGATGCGACAATATTGAATCAGAAGGTGATTGTCTGTTGCCATTTGCCTCTGGATCCTGGTGCGGCAAATTTGGATACACTGTTGTGGAATTATGATGAAGTAATGAATTTGATACACAGATACAATTGCGTTAAGGCCTGTCTCGCAGGGCATGATCATATAGGGGGATACTCCATTGATTCTCATGGGATACACCATAGAGTTTTTGAAGCTGCTTTGGAATGTCCTCCCGGTACGAGTGCATTTGGATACATTGAAGTCTACGACGACAGGATATCACTAATTGGAACTGACAGAATGGAAAGTACAGACATGCATTTTAGCCCCCGAAGTTAATTCTTATTTATAAAATTTCCTATTATCTTTCATTAACAATTGATATAGTACGTGTGATCTTATTCTTTTCTTACCAAGAAGAAGTTTGTATTTAAAGTTGGAATAACTTAATTGAGTTGCTACGTGCAAATTGCAAGTTCATGAATCAGGTATTATGTATTTAACTATTGGGTTAATGAAAATAATACATTTTGGAAAGTCTTACATTATCTAGAATAAGTAATGGGCTAGTGATAGTAGGTATATAATGGACTTAATGTCCATGACATTTAGACATCCAATCAAAAACACTTTTAAGTTTGTATTTGACTTTGTAATAGTGTTATGAGGTTTGATTTAAAACTTTGTTTTAGAGAATGTGGGTGTATTTGGGGTAAAATGCATGAAAGAGTATTTTATGTATTGTAAAAATTTTCACATTATTCTCTTGTTGTCATTAGACAATGGTCGTGGTTTTTTCTCCGATTTTGGAGTTTTGATGTTATATTCTTATGTTGATTGTTTATATCTTATTTCTATATTAGTAGGGTAATTCTTGTGGGAAAGACGTTGATGTTTTTCATGATGTTTTTCCCATCAGAGCGGTATGAGAGCTTATGGGAGCTTATGGTTCAATAGGATATTCTTAGTATGTTTTGTCGTTGTAGCTTAGTCTAATCTTCCACATAAGAAAAGATGAAGTTATTGTTATTTGAGAATCATCCTTGGTTGTTCAGTTGCAATGTCATTTGTATGTGCTATCAAATGTGATAGAGAAATTTGATGGAAGGATCAATTTTGGCTTGTGGCAAACTCAAGTTAAAGATATGTTGATACAATCTAGATTATACAAGGCGTAAATTTGGGAGCTGCAAGTGTTATTTGCTTTTGTTTGGTTAACAATGTTCTTGCAAATGTACAAAGATGTTGACAACAAAGGAACATTGGGAGAAACTCAAAGGCTTATATAAAAGAAAGGACATCTCAAATCAGTTGTTGTTGAAGGAGAAGTTTCGTAATTTACGCATGGGTGATGTTACAAAAGTCTCTGATAATCTTACTAACAACAATGAGATTGTCTCTTGATTTGAGGTTGTTGGAGTCAAGATTGAAGAAGATATAAAATGAAGACCTATTTGGTCTTTTTTGTCTTCCTATGAGGTTATGAAGTTTGTCTTGATGTATGGTAAGGAAACTTTGAGCTTTGATGAAGTTGTTGGACAAATTATTTCTGAAGAAAGAAGAATGAAAAGTGGTGAAAGTAATTTAACAAACTCAATGATGACAGTTAGAAGTGGACACATGGAAACAGGAACCATAGAAAGAATGTGGTATGTTGGAAATGTGGAAAGTTTGGGCATGTAAAGAAAAATATTCCAGTGGAGAAACATCATGAAAATATGAGTCAAATTTAGATACTAAGATTGTCTCTCTCATTTTGGGAAAGAGTGATCTTTTGTAAGAGATGAGTCAAGTATCCTCATGGCATAACCACATTGCCATGGAAAAGGATGAGTTTGGCTAGCGGTAATTATACATGGATATTGGCTAATATTGATGTAGGGTATGTGGTGATTATACACAAACATTGTTTAACATTGATGCAATTGTGTAATGAAAGAAAATTCTTGGAATGGTTTAATTCCAAGTGAGTATACTCTTTATGATGGAGTAGAATGATTGCTTGTATAGGCAAAGGAGATAAAAAAGGAAGATGTGTTTATTTTAATCATGATAGAGAATATTGGGTTGATGAAAATAATACATCTTGGAAAGTCGCACATCACTAAGGATAAGCAATGAAATGGGTGATAATAGCTATATAATGAACTTAAAGTCCATGATGTTTAGACACCCGAGTCAAAAACACTTTAAGTTTGTAATTGACTTTTCTTATACTCTTGTAGTAGGATGTTGTGAGGTTTGGTTTAAATTCTTGCTTTGGAGAGTGTGTGTGTGTGTATTTGGGGTAAAAGGGCATAGGAGAGTAGTCTATGTGTTGTAAAAGTTTTCACATAGTGTTTATATTTGTTGTATGTATTTACATTGAATACATGTTGATTTTTGTTGTTGCATTCCATGTTTTGAATCGTTGTTGAATATGGTTAACATAGGGTAACAATGGTTGCTCTAGGTAGTTCTTGTTAAAACCTATTAGGGGTTTTGAGGGAAATACTAAAGTGATGAGTTCTAACTATAGCACTGGAAGAGATTGCGGTAGTTAAGAATTATGAAGAAGGTTAGGCGAGTTCAAAATAAGAAAATGTAAGTGTAGGGTTTGGGGTTATTTGGCTAAGAGTTGGATTAGTGAATAACATCAAACTAGATGCATAAAGCCCAACATAGTACTCACTAGGCAAGTGTTAGTCAAATGAGGTATTTGTTAGATGAGTTATACATTAGACGACCACTTAGACTTAAAAGCAGTCATCTGATATGTGGTAAGCCTATTAGACAATTGTGTCACTGAGTCTAATTAGTTCAAGGATTTGATAAACACATTAGACAATGCTTCCAAAAATGAGTTCCTTGCTCAGAAAGACTGACGAGGTGTTTTCTACGAGTTTATTTCACTTTGTAAAGGTCTTTTCGATGTAAAAGAAAGTGTTTTACAGTGGAAATCACAAAGGGTGTAAGCTTTCCTGCTTTATACTCTACTTTGAAAGATGAGATTAGAGGGAGTATAAAGCGAGTGGTTGGAGGCCAAAATCTACCAAGGATATATAGTGCATATATATGTATGTAGGCTGAGGGGTTGAGGTGTCTAAGTTAGGCTATAAACTAGAAACTACTAGAGTGTTTGGTTTGGTGGCTCAAGGGGTTCAAGAGTGTGTACATATATATGCAATGTCTATATGTGTAAGAGACATTGTAAAGGCTAGGCTGGTGGTCGAATATGCTTTATTGTGAATGCATGGATGTTGCATGGTGTTATTAGATTAAAATGGTGATTTAAGCCAAGAAAGGGGGGTTGAATTAGCTGTTTAAATTTTTTTCAAAAGCTTCATACCCCTTTTGATTGAATCAAACAGATCACAAAATTCGAATGCAAAAGTTGCAGAATAATACACTTTCAATCGGTCAAAAAAAATAAAACAACAGATTAATTTGTTCTTGAACCTATGAATCAGTTGATTAAAATTTCTAATCAATCGACTAAAATCTTGGAAAATTATGCATAATGTACAATTCACAGATTTAACTTAAACAACAAACTTTTACACACAAGACTCTTTCCAAACGATATTTCTAACAAGTATGCACTATCATATTACACAGAAACACATTCAAACACAACAAAGAATGATTTGCTGGATTTTCTTGAGATTTTAAAGTGAATTAATGTGAGTGAGATGAAGGGAAGAAAGTGGCACATATGTTTTTATACTGGTTCACTCAATCACAAAGCTACATCCACTTTACCAGAACAACTTGTGCCTGGTTTCCACTATATTTGAAAGTTTTACAGATCACACACCAATATTACACTTTTGAACAAAGAAACATACCAAGATTTTTGACTCACACAAAAATCTAGCCTACAACCCTGCAAGAATCACACTCACAAACTTGGAATCATACTAGGTAAACAATCAAAGGCACAAGAACTACAAAACCTGATGGTGGCTCCCCCTAGCCAACCATACACGAGTTCTTCAAGCTATTCCCAAGCCAAAATGCCTCCAAGATCAACCAAGATCTTCAATCTTTACCTTGGAACTGTGTAATTCAGAGAGAGAAAGAGAGTTTTCCGGTGATGAATAACATGTTTTTGTGCTTAAAAACTAAAAAAGTGCCTCTACTCTTGAAAACACAACTTCTGTAGTCTGGTCTTTAGTGAAATCAATCGGTTGAATTTTTCATACAATCAGTTGATTTCACTTGACTTAAGTGAAATTAGTCGACATAAAAACAATTCAATTGATTGAATGAATTCATACTAGAAATTGTATATAACATGCCTTTTAACTTGTTAAAATTCATTTTAACATATTAAAAAGGACACACAAAGACTAACAAGACATCTAACCTATGTCATATAGTCTACCAACATGATATAACATGTAATCATTACATTTAACACATTATTTCCAGATTTAATACAATTGAAACATACTCTTCAAGTGGGTCCTCATTAATCTTCATCAACCACATATGATCTTCATGCACTTGGCTTTGTCAAATCTTATCTTCAAGCTTGCTTGTGGCAACAAGTGTAACTGCACGAGATAAAGTTCCAAGGGAGAATGACTATTAGTTTAGTGGTTGAAAGTATAATTGAAAGTACAATAGTGAGTTGGAAATGATCATCTTGACTCTAATAATTCCTTAGTAGTAGATGTAGCAACTAAAGATTCCTTTGGTATAGTTGGAAGATTTTGTATACCAAATTATATTTGTTCCCTAGAAAAGCTCTAATGATTCCATGCTTCAATAGATGAGTTTGCTAGATCATGATTCACTAGACGATATACACGTAATAAGGATAATGAGACACCTTGTTTTAGGGTGTTACTGTTGGAATAACCTTAAAAGGGCAACTTTAATAGGTAGTTAATGTGTTATGAGTTTTGTTAGTTTTGTCAGTTGTAGAGTGCAAAGGCCAAAGTTTATTGTGTTGTTAATAGTCATTAGTGTGTCATGTTTTGTAATAATTAGCAGACTTGAAGGCTTGAAGATGAAAAGTCAAAATTGAGTCTATAAACTTCAAGTATTGTATTTGATTTATAGAACAAGTGTATCACAAGTATTTGAATAGAAAGACCTTTTGAGTAGTGATTGAAGATTCCCTTGGTATAGTGGGAAGATTTTGTATACCATATTATATTTGTTCCTTAGAAAAGCTTGATGTATAAATACAATATGTTTTTCTATAAGACCTTTTCATGAAAGAAGAATGAATGTAGTTATGTATGTTAAATTTTCTATTCTTGTGATAATATAAGTTATAATTTACTAGTTGCATCGAATGATTCTTTGCTTTAGTAGACGAGTTTGCTGGATCATGATTCATTAGGCGCACTTGAAGAGATTTTAGAGAAATAAATTAGTGAAATCTTGTCACTGTTACAGTTTTAACATTGTTTATATAAGGAACAAATAGGTCGAATACAAAGAGTTAAAGCATAGCCCTACCCTAACCCTAAAGATTAGATCCCATACATGATAATAAACAAACATTACATTTCAACACTCTCACTCAAGCTGGAGCATATAGATCATATGCTCCAAGCTTGGAACATATAAATTGAATTCTAGGCCCTCTTAGAGATTTAGTTAGAATGTCTGCAAGTTATTCATTAGAGCCGACAAACTCAATAATAAGATCCTTGGACAGTAACTTCTTGCTAACAAAATGACAATCAATTTCTATATGCTTTATTCTCTCATGAAACACCAGATTGGAGGCAATGTGAAGGGCTGCTTGGTTGTCACAATATAACTTCATTTGCTCATTTTACAAAATTTCAACTCTTGAAGGAGTTGTTTAATCCACACTAGTTCACATGTAGCTAGAGCTATAAATCGATATTCCACCTTTGCACTAGATCAAGCAACAACACTTTGTTTCTTACTTTTCCAAGATAGAAGGTTCCCTGCAAGGAATACAAAGTACCTTGTGGTATTTCCCTTGTTCTCATACAACAATCCTTGTCCTGAGTTCCCTTTTACTTATTTGAGAATGTGAATCACAACATTCCAATGATCAATGTGGGGATTTTGCATAAATTGACTCACAACTCCCACTGGATAAGAAAGATCAAGTCTTGTTATAGTAAGGTAGATGAGTTTTCCAACCAACCTTCTATTCTCTCTAGGTATGAGAAAACTTCACCTTGGTCTCTTGTTAACTTTTGATTTGAATCTATAGGACTATCAATGGGTTTGCAATTTGTCAGGCCTATTTCCTCCAAAATATCAAGATCATATTTTCTCTATGAAATGATGAAACCTTCTTTTCATTGTGCCACTTCAATACCAAGGAAATATTTTAGATAACCCAAATCTTTGGTCTGAAAGTGGCTAAACAAATTGTTCTTCAATTGAGTAGTTCTAGTGATATCATTTTATGTGATAACAATATCATCAACATAAACCATAAGATAAACACATTTGTCGAGAGAAGTATAACCATAAAATACTTAATGATCTGCTTCACAATGTTTCAATCCAAAATTCTGCATAACATGACTAAATTTACCAAACCAAGCTCGATGTAACTTACAAACTAACCCAGACTCCCCTTGAGCAACAAACCTTGGAGGTTGCTCCATGTATATCTCCTCTTCCAGAACACCATGAAGAAAGGTATTTTTAATGTCCAACTGATACAGAGGCCATTGGCAAATGACAACCATAACAAGGAAAAGACGAACAAAACTAGTTTTAGCCGCAAGTGAAAAAGTATCACAATAGTTAAAGCCATAAACCTTAGTATACCCCTTAGTTGTGAGACAGGCTTTGACTCGATCTACAACACCAGTACATTAGTGCAATTTTGACTATTTAACTCGCGTTATAGGCCTCGGTTATCAAGAAACAGAAGCATATAATGGTGCGGTGGCAATTTTGCAAATCCTGCCAACGTTTTTGCCTCGGTTCCCTCAATAATCGAAGTAAAATCTACTTTTCTACCTCGATTGCAGTAGACCCGCTACCATAAAGCATTTTAGGTTTCGGTTTCCCTGACCTATAGCAAAAAATTAACTGGTAGTGTGACATTTGGCTTCGGTTATAATTGAACTGAGGCCAAAAATTATTGCTTTACCTCGGTTAAAATTGAACCGTGGCCAAAACTCTCTATTTTACCTCGGTTAAAAATTGAACCGAGGCCATATACCAAGTTAGGGATTCAAAAGCGAATGCACTGTTCTTCATCTTCTGCAACGCAACATTCGCGTTTATCTCTTCTGAACGCGCCGTCAACCGTCCACAACCGTCGCTGTCCAGCCTCCATTCACGCCATCAGCCATCGTTGAGCCTCCTTTCACACTATTGCGATCATTTGGGTTCCACAATAGTCGTTGGTTCGTCCCACGCAATCTCCATTGTGCCATCATTCCACGCCATCAGCAGCTCTTTGTTTTCCCCAAACAATTTTAGTCTATCGCGCCACCGTTGCTCCCATTTCGGTAAGCCATTGTCGCACTCCACCATGTTCTCCCTACATGTGGTGGTTAGTTGAAATTCGAAAAATTACGTGATTCCCTTTTTTTTATTTCGCGTTTTGTATAATTATTTTTTTGACTTGGGTTGTTGTTTTGCATTTTTTAGGGTTTTGTTGGGATTTTCTTGGTTTTATTTTTTTTTCTCCTATTCTTGATTGTTTCTTGTGTTTTTAGGTTGTGTTCTTTATCAGGTATTGTTGCACTGTGGTGGGACTGTGTAGCTTTCGGGAACATGAGTATTGTTGCATTCTCCCATTGTCATTCGCTTCGCTTTTCACGCTCCCAGGTTCTTATTTTTGTAATATGAGTCTATGAATTTGTAGTCTATTATGTATTAGTTTTATTGTATGTATATGATATTAATTATTTGCTTAAGTTAGTCTCTTATTTTGTAGACATTCAAGAGTATTGTACCAATTTTTGTGAAGTCCATAAAATTTGATAGGATAACATGTGCCAAATTTATTATTCAGATGTACAATAGTATTGATTAGGATATTGACTTGTTGTTACAAGACACTTTCAAATGTATTTGGATTGTGGATGATGTCATGTTTAATAAAATGTATAATTTTGTTTCTGGTCTGACTGGTCTGGTTTTCTAAAGAAATATGCAGGTTAAAAAATGTGGGAATAACCAAAAGCAAAAATTTTATTTAAAAAGTTAACATGACATATAGCCTCGGTTCTCACTAGAACCGAGGCAGAAAGGGGGAGTATATGGCCTCGGTTCTCATTAGAACCAAGGCAAAAAGGTGAGTTTTTGTCTCAGGTAACACCCGAGGCAAAAAATTGACCCTTTTTTGCCTCGGCCTTATATGCCTCGATTCTGAAATTGAGACATAATAGCAAAATTAATCATTGTCAAAATTAATAGACCCATCTACAGCCCACAGGCTTCTTACCAGAAAGAAGAGAGACAAGTTCCCAAGTACCACTGTGTTCAAGTGCCTACATTTCATCAATCATGGTTTGTCACCATCAAGGATGACCAAGTGCGTCATCAACATTATTAGGAACCTTAATGATAGACAAGGAGGAAACAAAAGAGAATATGAAGGAGGAAAATGATGATAACTCAAAAAATTATAAATAGGACGTGGATTGTGAGTAGAGTGAATACCTTTTTGAAAAGCAATAGGACAAGTATGATCGGAGTCAAGAGAAGACGAGGAGGATGAAAGATCCATGATTCAGTAATCTGGTGGAGAAGGATCTGAGTCCTAGGGGTCTACAAGCAAGGAAGGAGTCATTGGAGTTTGACATTGATATGTGAGGAGAGGTGGTTGAACAATGTCATTGGCATTTTGAGTGGGAGTTTGAGTTTCAAGAATAACCAAGGGATCACATGACGGTAAAGGAAGGACCTGTTGAACAAATGAACTATTCTCCATGGAGGACAAGAAAAAAAGGTGTGTTCTCAAAGAATGTAACATCAGTAGACATATAATACCTTTTGATTGAGGGAGAATAACATTTATACCCTTTATGAAGGCGAGAATATCCCAAAAAGACACACTTAATAGCCTTTGTAGAAAGTTTATCAAGACCTAGAGGGACATTATGAACAAAACAAGTACACCCAAACACACGATATAAAGGATCATTTTGAAAAATTATAGAGTGAGGAACTTTATTTTCAATGGAAGAAGAAGGCATCCTATTGATTAGAAAACAAGCAATGAGGACTACATCTGCCCAATGATGAACAGGAACATTAGTATTCAACATTAGGGATTGTGCAGTTTCAATAAGGTGTCTATTTTTTCTTTTTGTTATGCCATTTTGTTGTGGAGTATGAGGACATGTTGACTAATGTAAAATTTCTTGGGAAGATAAAAATGAGGAAAACGCAACAGAAAAACATTCCTTAGCATTATCACTTTTGAGGATTTTAATTGTCTTCCCAAATTGGTTCTTAATTTCATTAAAAAAGGACACAAATATGGATAAAAGTTCAGATCTTTCTTTCATTAGATAAACTCAAGTACATCGAAAGAATTCATTAATGATCATTTCAAAATAGTTAAAACCAAAAGAAGTTACACGACTTGGACCCCAAACATCAGAATGAACAGTAGAAAAAAGAATATTACATCGTGTCTCAAACTTTTTAGGGAAGGAAGATCTAACATGTTTTCCTAACTAACATGATTCACAATCTAAGGCTTGAATGTGTTTGAGACTTGGAATCATCATCTTCAACTTGGACAAACTTGGGTGGCCCAAACGATCATGCAAAAGTTTTGGGGATGAAGTTGCACAGGATATTGAGGAGCTTGGCTTTAGGAAATAAAGTCCCCGTGACTCATGTCCTTCTCCAATCAGACAACATGTACTATGTTCTTGTATAGCAAAGGAATTAGCAGTAAAGGTTATATAACAATTTAAGGAACGAGTCAATTGGCTTAAAGAGATTAAATTGTAAAGACAATGAGGAATGTACAAAACAAAATTTAAATTTAGTGAAGGAGATAAAGAAACTTTGCCAATTCCTTGAGATGCCACATCGTATCCACTTGCAACAGTAATAAAATGGGGAATTTTGGGAGAGAAATGGAGCAAAATAAGGAAATGTTACCAGAGACATGATCTGAGGCACATGAATCAAGAATCCATGGACTAAGACCTTCCATAGATTGAGAGATGCATGCAGTTGACTTTGAAGTGGATTGGCCAGGATTGTTGGATTTCTCAGATTTGTACCTAAAAAATTCTTAGTACTCTTCATCAGAAATTCTAGATTCTGAATTATCAAATTTGGACACATGAGCAGCTTTATCAGGAAAACCATGTAAGGAATAACATTTGTCTTAGGTATGGCCTATTCTATTACAATATGAGCATTGAGGACACCCACTTCAACCACAACGTCCTCCACGGTTGCTCCAAACTCCCCTTCTTCCTTGTGGTGATACCATTGTTGATGTTTCAAAAATATCAGTTGCACTTTCATCTTTGACCAATGTAGGTACACAAATAAGTCTAGTAACTAAGTTTTCCATCGAAGGGATTTGACCACCAGCTAAAACTTGATAACGTACATGATCAAAGGTATAGTGCAGACTCCTTAAAATTAAGACCATGTTAAACTTATCGAGTTTTTTGTTAATATCTTCTAATGAATTAGCCATGAAAAACTCTTTAATTCTTCTACTACCACTACAAGAAAAACTCGATTTACCTACAGCCAAAATCCGTATGTAACTAACAAAATCCGTAGGTAAGAGAGTATTACCTACGAATTACATATGGACAAAAATCCGTATGTAAATATGTCGTAGCTAAATTTACATACGGATATATCTGTAGGTAATTACATACGGATATAGCCGTATGTAATTACATATGGATATATTTGTAGGTAATTACATACAGATATATCTGTATGTAATTACAGATATATCTGTATGTAATTACATACAGATAAATTCGTATGTAATTACCTACGGATACATCCGTATGTAATTACCTACGGATACATCCGTATGTAATTACTTGACTGCTACTAAATTGCACGACTTTCAACTTGTATTAGTTTTAATGAAACTATTTTATAGAACACCTGTACAAACCTAGATATAATAGTTTATCATAAAAATTCAAAACATAACTACATATAAAATAATTTATATAACATCAAAATCATTAAATACAATATTCATACCTAAGTTTTAACAAACAAAGTCAAAGATCCAAAGACAATAAAATACAAATATCTGAATACAAAAACATGCAGTGATAATATATAATACAAAACAAAGTCTACCAATAATCACGATAAGGACGAGGTGAAGTAGGGGCTTCTTCATGATCTTGTTCCACTTGTTGATGCTGCACTTGATTCTCTTGTTCAGCCTGATTCCCTTGCTCACTATTTGGCAGTTGAAAAATAGTTTGTGCAACCGCTGCTGCTGGAGGCGGCAAATACTGGATGATCGCACCAATAAAATTTTGTATCGTATCAAATTGGGTTTGAAATTGGGAACTCATTTGACGAATGCGCTCTTCACTAGTTGCTAGTCGCATTTGAAGTTGAATAATCTGCTTTGGATTTACTTGCTGACTAGAAGATGCTTGTGTTTGTTATATGTAACTATCAACACAATCATCATTAGAATCAACATGTCCAACCCTATACACTTGTCCCTTGTACCTTCCACCTGCCGCCTCTAACCAACATCTGTTCCTTAGTCTCTCCTCCTCAGCAGGGTCCATGGGTGTGGATTGTGAGACACCAATAGATGCAGTCTCAGATAATGCTTGAGAAAATCTATTTTGAAATTCTTCATGTTCAAATAAGAAATGCTTGTATTAAAATAGTAAATAATTGAGGTGTCAAACTGTAAAAAATATGGTAGAAACTAACATGTGTCCGCCTAGATCTCTCATCGACAAAATCCCCTGTAGCCTTTCATATGTGTGTTTGTTCAAAGATTTCATCAACATGGACTGCACGACCAAGCTCCTCTGTCTGAAACAAAAAAAGTTTATAAATGAAACAATTGTTATTATGTCATACATGAATAGGACATATATAAAGATGTCATACCAAACGAATAGCATGGTCATGCACGCTGATAGATCCCCCCGTGTGCAAAGTCCCACCTTTCTTAGATAATCGGTTTTTCTTAGCTATATCACATTTCTCTCAATACATAGGCATGTTCCACTTCTCCAATAAACTGTTCCAAATAGAATCTCCAATCCAATTAGGCCTCTTACCTTCTCTTCGAGCCTCTTTAAACATCTCTGAAAGTCTATGAGATGCTTTGGAGTGAAAATTTTTTAGAATTCTATCCTCGTCCTCAACCCTCCATGACACCTTTCTCTAAGATTGCAATGAATATAGGTTAAAATTGTATAATAATAAAGTAGAATAGAAATATCAATATGATAAATGAGTATTGAAATTCAAGAGTTTTATACAAGTTTGAAGAAATATTGAAAGTGTAAGAAGAAAAATGGAGCTTCAGCTATAAATGATGAGACAAATAAAATCAAGACGTTGCATCTGTGAAATGAATGACATCTTTATGAATGTAAGATCTATTTCAAATGGAGCAAAGTGCATGGAAAATGGAACATGGATGACAAGTACACAAGAAAGGATTTTCACTATCAATCGCATATCACTATTTATTTTTCAAAAATAGGAGACTCAAATTTTAAGTATGAGCTTGTGATTAGATAAGCATTTTCAAAACTGATTGATAAAACATATCAATACATTAATTGTCCTAGAATAACTATATTGGTACCTTAAAACGTTGGAAGTAAAGACCTCTCTCACTTTTAGGGATTGTTCCCCATGTTAGCCATGGTTGATCAAATTGCTGCTTAATAGTGGCTGTGATGGCTTTTGATGCAACTTTTGATGGATAAAACCTAAACCAAATACAATTCAAACATTATAATACAACAAATTGATATACCAACATTAAATTATATACAAAAGTTTATAATATTGTTACCCTCCACCAACAGGTCGAATCATAGGACGATTATTGGACTCCTCTTCCACATTAATATCATTAACTGCATCCATATCATTAACTGCTGAACTTGAATGTGTCCCTGGGATATGTGTAGAAGATGATGGTGCAACGTTTGTGGTAGGAGTTGATGGATTAGAAGCAACACGAGGGGAATGGGATGATGTGCATTGATCAGCTTGTAATAATACATTGGATGGTCCAACATGGGTTGCTTGTCCACTTGATCCAACAATAGGAGGTGGTGTAGGTGTCAACCCAGCAACATCCAATGCAGGTGGGGTGGATCTAGCAGTGGAGGTTGAAGTAGGTGTAGTTGGCTGAGTGGATGGCGGATTTATATTGTTTATACGAGATAATAACTTCACCACGTAAGTTTTTTTCCCCTTCCCCTTATTGCCATGACCTGACGATGGAAGAGGACGGCCAGAACCACCTGATGACATCTACATGAATAAAATACTTGAATATTTTAGTACCTCCATCATAAGAGTGATGGTTGAAGAAGAAATATCAACACGAAATGCTCTAATGAATTCAACAAGTCTACTTTATCCTAACAACACTAATTATGCAATAAGGATGCAAAATAGATGGTAAAACCTAAAATCTTGCATGAAAACTAAATTGGACAGATTCTACTACAGTAGGAACTTGTTAATATAATGACAAGAAATTGGCAGCAATAGATTTCATGACACACAATTCATTTGACAACAACTACTTCACATATTTGATTGAGAAGAAGGGTCTTTTTCACTCAAATAACGTGATATTCAGTGGAGAATATTGCCAACAGTACCTATACAATTGCAATGTAAGTTTTTACCCTTTAGAAATGCAAGGAATAAACCAAATTAAATATCAGAGCAAAATAGACACTAAATTTACATTAAAAATAATAATAATAATCTAATAATCACAATAAAATAGATTTTACATTTTTCCTGATATAGAGGAACCTTAAAAGTCTTTAACAAATAACCAACATCATACCTCAGTAGCAATAGCTTGAGAGATAGTGTACTTTTACTCTGTCCTGAATTTCCTCCACAAAGACTTGAACTGGACAGGTGTATTAATGTACTCTATCAATGAAAATTTCACACATAACTACTTAAAGCCCAGGATAAAAAATGCTATCAAAATGACAACAACTACTTCAATAATTTGATTCAGAATAATGGTCTTCTTCATGGATCATGTGCTATTTAGTGGAAGGAATTAAGTAAAATGATTCTTTAATCCAATCATGCATTCTTAATTTATTCCATAAATATAACATTCAACAAGTCTACATTCTCTTACTAAAACTCAATTATTCAATAAGGATGCAAAAAGAATTATTATATTCTTTGCCACATACCTAAAATCACTAGCACAAGAGAAAAGTAGTGAACAAGAAAGGCATCGTAAAAGCCTTTGATATTGATTTTTTGTACTAAGCATTCTCAAACTCATAGAGAAAGGGAGTTCATCATCTCCCAAACCAGGCTTGCTTTTGTACTAAACAATACTATGTTGTAATGAATTCAACAGTTAAGATGCAAAATAGATGCTAAAACCTAAAATTTTGCTTGAAAACTAAAGTTGGATAGATTTTACGATAGTAGGAACTTGTTAATATTGATAATAACAAGAAATTGGAAATAATAGATTTGGTGACAATACATGAATAGAGTTGCAGATGTGTTAAGTTAAGCAATAACCAAAGAAGTAAAAAAACACAACATGTATAGAGTTGTGCAACATGTCTAAATCTTTGCAAAAAATGAATCCAAAATACATGAACATGTCTACATCTATTCAGAGCTAGAGTTCTCAAGTTCATCTCCATGGTCATCTT
>Ga0214543_1001074_pt1 | contig 50997 bp, 23 predicted proteins | sample CNSS2metaG_FD_160094 | JGI IMG/M metagenome (GOLD analysis project Ga0214543, IMG submission 160094) | Root nodule microbial communities from cowpea collected in UCLA plant growth center, Los Angeles, California, USA - CNSS2 | ecosystem: Host-associated > Plants > Roots > Nodule | place: USA... | reverse complement strand
TATATATATATTTGAATAAATGAATAAATGCAAATTTTACTTTAAAATTAAAAATTATAAAATTAAATTAGACTTAAAAGTCTAATTTATAACATTTAGGTTGGACATTGTAACTTTTGCTCTTATGCGAAAGTCTTGTAAGACATATACTTTATAATTTTTTACATGCACTTTCTATAAACTTGTTGGCAGAAAATATGTTTTCAAGACAAAAAAAAAAACTTTTATTCATTTAACTTAATTTTATGGCATATGAGCATGTTGTAATATAAAGACTTTTTTTATAAGACTCGCATTTGATACTTATATCCTCAAGTTCTCTTGCATTGAAAATGCCGCAAATAATCTGTTTGTGCAATAGCATCAGACCAAAGACAGTTTAGAGACCACGCAAAAGAAATGGATTAAACAAAATTTTGGACATAAATACAAACAGTACGCAATCAAGATGTACACAAACAATGACATGCTAATAATAATAAATAAATAATATGTACAAATAGAATCGTCACCAATTCTTGCTACACTATTGCTCCTGAGTTAAGCAAGCCCTATAGTTTTTTCGCCTGTCAGGTAATATGAGTGGAATGCAAGGTTAGCTTTTTCAGCTGGAAGTTGATCCTCCACCTTTGCTACAACGGACAAATCATCAGAGTAATTAGATAACACATTGATCATAATTATCCGATAGGATATCGCCTAGTTGATAACTTAGTTCTCTGGTGTGCCAAGTCACGCGTTAGATCCAAAGTCATGCAGAAAAATGGATACAAGTTGCAATTAAGCAAACTCTGAATGCTACAACACGAGCCAATGAATGATTTCTGCAGTCATGGACCCTAGATGAACCCCAGCAACTTCCAGACTGAACATTGGAAATGTTACACGCAATGAAGGACAGAACTGTCATCGAAGAGTAAAATAATCAAATACGCCACTCAGACAGATAAATTCAACCTATACTCCAATGATTTGCACAAATGGATGATGCAATGTTATTTGAGTTATGAATGGAAGCCTTATAAGGATAGACAAGTATGAAAACAGCCATTTTTGTATATAAATTCAGGTGCCATGATAAAAAGAGAAAATTCGTGGAAAAATGAGACAGTATGCATTTACCTCCATATAATGCTTCATAGTTGAAGATAGCATGGTTAACCCTTCCGGCCAAGAACATGAGGAAACGAAGAACCAGAGGTCTGAGAAAGTGGCCTTTGGACAAATGAATGGTTTAGAAGTTGAGCAGCGGTGGGACGATCATTTGGATTAACTTGAAGGCACTGCAGGATAAAATCGGTTGCATCTCTCGAAAGGGAGTCAGGAATAGATGGTGGTACACCTTTTCCAATTTTAAATAATGCCTGCATCTGTTGTTTTAAGAGATTAATTAAAACTCAACCGTCAAAGCCAGCAATAATTCAATTTGAGACATATTAATAATGTCAAAAACCAAAATATTCTACCTAATATAAAACGTGGGACACCGAACATAGACAAAATTCATAAGTTGATGGAAAAAGATACACAAACATCCATTAAAATATATTTTTCTTTGCCCAGTTCTTCTTTTATTACATATAAATTAGTAAAATAATATATCATAAATCACACCAGTAGGTCTCTTTTGGGTGTTCTTTTTACTATTTAAGTGTATTTGTATCAGTACTCTTTACAAAATATATGTTAGCCTGAATAGTTACAAAACAGAAAAGTAAAAAAGAATGTAAAGGCGAACACATGAAACAGAAAATAAATAAATAAAAATTATGGAATTAAAATCAGAAGTGAAACTGTGAGAACTGAAGAACCTCCCTAGAGACAGAAAAAGCAAAATAACGTGTCGCATGATCACCCTTCCTGTGAACTAACAATAGTAACGTAAGTTAAGTAGCAATAATATGACATGTACCCATTCCAAATCACAGTACGGAAGTTGGCCTGTTAACATCTCCAGTACAGTGCATCCCAGACTCCATATATCAGCTGGAAGCCCATAACCCTTGTTCTTTCCTTTCACAACCTGCATATTTCAGATTAAGAAATTGATATAGCTATCAGTAAATCAAAAGACGAAACACCCAAAATGAGAAAAGTTAAGAAAGTATTAAGGTTTCAAAAGCAAAGGGAAGCTTATTTCCATATATAAGAAGGCGATAAATTATTGAAACAAGACATGTATAATCACTACCACTATCAATAATTACATCCAGCTGTTTATTACATTGATCAAGCCATATGTAAAAAATGGGACAAAGCAAAGAAAAAGGTAAAAATTAAAATTTTCATATTCTCTAATAATCTCATTTACAAAATGTGACATGATCTAATGTTACTACGGAATTTATTTCGATGGAGTTCGAATAATTCCTTGGACTCAGGGTTTTAGACCAGTAGCACAATGAATACAAATAATTTTAACTGTGACAACTAATTTCATTTAATAAGTGTACAGTTTACATATAAATGAGAGTGAGCGGAAACTAGTGTCAGAGTCATGCATCTAGCTATTAACATAACCAGTTACTGTTAAGGAAATGAATTTGAAGTTTGGAGCCATGTACACGCTCCATTAATAGATTTGGCAGAAGTTTCCATTATAAAGTATTTCTGTTCTGGTCAAAAGTAAAGATTGAAGGCAAACCTCCGGGGCCATCCAGAATGCTGTACCCTTCATTGATTTAACGTCATTCATTTTGGTTGCCTGAAAAACAAATCATAAAATGAAGTCAGAAAAATTGAAATGATAAGAAATTTAACATTACTCAGACATCTATAACTGATATCAAAATATTCTAGAAATAAAAGAAACCCTAGATCAGGAAACATAAATGGAAGAGAATGAATACCTTGGCCAATCCAAAATCTGCAAGCTTGACAGATCCGCTTGCATCCACCAATATATTTGCACATTTGATATCCCTTAAATCGGGGAAATATAATTTAGAAAATATTTACAATGATAGTTTCATCCCAATTACATAACTGGTACAGGAATGCATAAAATAGGATATCAAATGAAACCCAAGCAATAACCCAAAGACAAAATCTGCAAAACTGAAATTTCCCACATGCATGTAACCATTCAACCTGATCTTAGTCTGATATTGAAGAACATGATTTTCGTTTTTAATTATTTCAATTTGAAGCCCAACGTAACTAACAACTGGAAGAAACTAATAGGCCATCCACAAATACCGGACTATTAGCATCAAAAGGTAGTAGTTTGAGGCACGGAAATAATTGGACATCTTCTCCCTCCAAGATTCTTCTGTCCAACTCACTCCTCAACTCTCTTCTTTGGCCAAATAAGTAAAACGCAATTCAAACAATGAAAATAGAGCAAAATTTGACCAAAAAATAAAAACAATCCAGGCAAATAACAAGAAGAAAATAAAACAAATGCCACAAGTTATTTACAAAGTATATATTGCAACTACAAGACAGGACGCAAAAAGTGAAAGTTCTTTTGAAGAAAGGAAAGCAAGAACCATAGAACTCTTGCCAGCATCGTTCTAGAGAAATGAACCATACTGTGTGATTCAAAACCATGATTACCATGGAAAGTACAAGTCATATACAGGATTAAAAAAATAAAATAAAATATAGTCACCTGTGAACCACATTTCGATCATGAAGATACTTCATACCATGCAGAATCTGTCTTGTATAGGCAGATACTTGGGAATCTCGAAGAGTATACTTTTGGTAGAGGCTTCTAAGGGAACCTTTGGTTACAAACTCAAGAAAGATGTACAGCTTTGATTCATCCTGTAAAACATTGAGCAAAGTGTAAAATACAAATCATTTTGAATTATTAGAATTGCATTTTATTTTACTAGTAATTGCAGTCATGTGAATCCTTCACCATACAAACATTAGACTACATTTCATGGCCCATCATAACATCACGCCCTGATTCTTAACTACAAACATTCCGCTTATATTAGAAATCTTGTAAGAAGTTTGAGTCTTTGAAATGCGATAGGACCTGATTTCATTGGCAAAATCTGTGATGACAACTTCCAAATAGATTTAAAAATAATAGTAAACAATAAGAAGATATGAACTTGAACATAACAGAAGAAAACGAGACAAAACAGCAAATCTCAACCTGTAAACAGCAAGGAAATGTAAAAATGAGCATAAGACAGAAAAGGAAATCAGAAGAAGAAAGTACCATTTCTGTGCCATAGTATTGAACAATATTTTCATGCTCAAACTGACTCAAAAGTGCTATTTCCTGAGACAGAAGAAAAAGACAAATCTGAGAAAATAAACATAGTGGGAGAAGCATGAAGAACAGTAACATCTCAAATGATCTAATGGGGTACTGCACAAGATAGCATAATATTTATCTGATAAAACTTTTCAAAGAAGTATTCCATTATTGGAAAAGCGTGCAAAAAAAAAGAGTTATAAAGCAAAAAAGTGTAAGCCCCTCACCTGCTCCAGTTGATATACACTTTGCTTTCCCTGAGTCCCCTGATCGAGCAATGAAACTTCTTTTACAGCGAAAAAGAAGCCATCACTACAGTGATTCAGAAAGCATAATAACATGTTAGTAGATATCACTTGCACAATAACATAAATAGATGCTAAATCGTTGTAAAGCTTGGCTTCCAATTTTGTACAGAAAAAAAAAAAATTGAAGCAGCAATTTGATAGGAAGATGCTAAATTAAAAATTATCTTTTGAGATGTTTTTTGGATTTGACAAAAATCTGGCACTAAATCGCAATTACAATGTCTTGCCCCTGCAAAATCTAGCTCACTTCATTAATTTTTTCTATAGTTCTCTTTAACTAAGATTTTAAATATGTTTTAAATTGTTTATTCAACTAGATAGAAGCCATCTGTACCATTGCATCAATTTCGCATAGTGTCCAAATAACAATCTAAAAAGGTCAAAGTCATTTCCTAATCGGGATGAATAATAGAAAACTTGCAGAATTTAATTTCAGAAATTCTCTTTATCACTACTCAAAAAAAGGCTACCGACAAAGTATATTAAAAAAGACAATAGCAGGGATCCTACACAGCATGAAACTATTAAATGTTTAAAAGAACAGTTTTCTTAAGTATTGTCTTTAGGGTAATGGTTAAGACATCAAATGTAGAAAGTTTTTTTTAGGAAATTTATCAAAGAAAATCAAAAGCAATAGAAACTTCACACACACACTAGTTTTCATCTCACGTCAAACAGACATTGGACACAAAGACAACCCCACACAAAATAAAAGGATCGCTGTCATCGTGCTCTTTTGTCTGAATATCCTCGACTGACTAACATTTTTGAATTAGGTAACCAAAATCTGGAAGTTAATAAACGATGCAGACATATTGGATGAGATGGAAAAAAACCATTTTAGCTCGTCTTCAACAAAAAGGGAAGCAATAGAATTCGAATATATCATAAGCCCTTGTGCTCCTATTCTGGCCAAATATGAGAAGAAATGAAATATTTGATAATATTATCAGATACACTGCAAAATGTTTTCCACCTTCCCACCCAAAAAGAAAGTTTGCTTCAGGACACAAACTGACAATTGCTGAATCAGTTAGCTCAATTCAAAAGACGTCAACCTGCAGATTCAACGAGTTGGTTCAAGACCTATTGGACACAAGTGTGTAACATTCATCTTTAAAAAAATTGTGTAATAATCATTACTTGTGTTATCATTGGAACACCATAAAAAAGATTACTTGTGTTATCATTGGAACACCATAAAAAAGTATCAGTTTCTACAGAACAGCTAAGTCTCGCTCTTACTAATTCTGCTCAAGATAACCATTACCTACTCTTTATTTTAAAACATTTGAGTAAATATCGGATCTGGGTACGTGTTATCGGTGCATCATATCACCCACTTCTTAATTTGACAGAAACCATAACAGCACAGCCTTACCTATTTTATTTTCGTATTCACACTCACACAGCAACATTCTTGAACTAACCTTACATCCAAATCATAAACTCCAAAACTACAAACGCATTAACCCCGCCGTCAATCCCATCCACCTCATTCAAAATTTAAATTGGAAATCTCCAAAATTGCATTTAACGTAATAGAATTTTAAGTTTTAAAAACCTTCTCTACCAACTACCACTAAAGGAAAACATCACAACAAATATCCACAGCCACAATAGGAAAGGGAAGCACGCCGCACGTGCTAAAGTAGACCAGTTTTTCGAATGCCAGATAAAATAAATTGGCTGAAGGAGAGAAAAACTAATTGTGTATCTATGTGGATCATTGAAATGTTTATATAATGCATGTATGTAATTGTGCATGAACTTCCAAGTGCAAATCCCGTATAATAATAATAGTTTTAAATTTATAAATAATAAAAAAATAAGAGTATAGATGATGACGCATAAGAGAGAATGAAAAGTGAAGGGTGAATAGAATGCACTTACTCAGAAATTCCTTCATAAACGGTGCCAAACGAGCCACCCCCAAGAAACTCACCCTTCTGCCAACTTCCGGCGGTAATAATCCGCTTGATTCTCCCTTGCGGAGAAATATTGTTGGAGGTATGATCCGTGGTACTACTAGAAGAATCATCTTCGTTCGACGTGGAAAACGAACATGATTCCGAAAGCCCAGCCACGATCTCCGCAATCCTCGCTGCATTATCCACATTCTCTTCCTCTTCCCTCTTCGGGCTCGCTCTATCCACTTCCCCTTCTTCTTTCTCCGATACCTCCCTCTCTACTCCCCCTAGCGGTGCATCATTCTCTACTTCCCTCGTATGCTCGGAGTGCTTCAACGATAACCCTTCACCAATCGGAGCCAAATCCCTCAAAAGGTCCCACGTGGAACACGAGCTATCATCCACCATCTGAACTCTCACCCCCGGCGGCGGCTTCAGCATCGGTGGACGAGCACCCTTAATACCAGTGCTCGACTCATCTGCCTCCAAAACCCTAACCCCATCTCCTAATTTTTCACTAAATTCACTATCCTCTGGTGGTTTTACTATTCTCTCCTCGTTTACCTTCGGTACTTCTTCTTCTTCTTCGTCCTCTTCCTCTTCCTCGGGAATATCGAGGTTTTCGAGATTCAGTCTCGGGAGGATATCCGAAGAGGAACGAAACTTCATGGCTTCCCAGGCCGCAGCGGGAATAGAGAAGTCTTCTGGGCCGGAGAGGCCCAAACTCCGGCAAATTCGATCGAACTCTCCCTCGACGCCCTCGATTCGGAAGCTGGTGCGGTCGTAAAACTCCATAGAGCGCGTGTAGAGTGCTTCGTCGGAGGTAGACGATCCGGCGTCGTATTCAGAGTACTTGAGAGCGTTGCGGCGCTCGAGCTTGGGCTTCCTCCGCGGGTTTTTGCGATCCATGGCCTTGGTGCGGTTGCGGTGCTCAAAAATCCGAGATAGGTGATGCATCTGAATCCATCTAAAACGACGCCGCCAATGGCTTGAGCAATCGGTTGTGAAACTGAAGGGTTTGAAGAGATGTAGAGAAAGATTTGTAGTTTTCTATGGCTCTTGTGTATTGGTACGATGTTAGAAACGAAAAGCGCTTGAAGAGGGACAAAGTAAACGGAGCTGACCAGAGAGGAATGAGGGATTGATCGAGAGAGAAAGTGAAGAAAGACTGCACGCACAAGACCAGTAAACGTCGTTGAACTGGAAACACAAAACGCGGTGCCACATCGACGACCCTTGCATGACTTGGATTGCCCCCACTGCATTTTATTTTTTTTTAAATCCCATGAATAATAGGCAATAAGATTTTATTTAAAAATATTATTACCAAATTTAACTGATATTCCAATCATGTCGACTCAAGAAATATAAGTATTTTTTTTAATTAAAAACCCAATCGATTTATTCTACTTTCCAAACATTTCATTTCAGACATGGATTTTGATTAAAGAATCTCAATGTTATTAATTATTTTAATCGATGCCTAAAAACACCGATCATTAATTACTTTTTTTAATTTTTAGCCTCATTTCTTTAGCAATATATATGTATGATATTATAAATGGAGAGGTGAGATCATTCATAAGAGTTCGTGTTAATTTTTGTTAAGAATCTTTTCGGAATATCTTTATCGGAGAAAATTGAGAGTGTTAGGTAGGTTAATGAATTTCTCTCTAAACAATTAATGCCTACACAAGATTTTTCACGTGGTTATTTAACATTTTCCCATTTAAAAAACTTCATGTAGTTTTTAGCACATGAAGTGTCATTAACATTGACGATAATAATTACGAAATTTACAATAAAATAAACAACTAGTTTTGAGACTATAATACAGTATTATTTTACAATAGGTCGTCCTAATATAGAACCTTCATTTATCTAAGTCATTTTAAACAATTTAATCTATCAAAATCAATAACACGTATAAAGTAAGAAGAGTTATAAATTTATAGATATAAAATTTAGGGTTAAATATGTTTTTGTCCTTCAAGTTTAAGTGAATTTTGGAATTAGTCTATCTTCGAAACTTTGTACCAATTTAGTCTTTCATCTTTAGAAATGTGTGGATTTAGTTCTTCTTACCAACTTTTGTTAACTTTATTTGACATTTTAAACGCATTTTATAATAATATTTGAGTTAACACTGAAACGAAAATGTATCAAACTGTGTAAACAATTCAAATACTATCATGAAATGCGCTTAAAACGTCAAATAAACTTAACATAACTTGGTTAAAAGACCTAAATTCACGTATTTTTAAAGATAAATGACTAAATTGGTCAAAAGTTTTGAAAATGGACTAATTCCAAATTTCACTGAAACTTGAGGGACCAAAAAAATATTTAACCCTAAAATTTATAGCTATTGAGCATAAATATTCCAAAAATTTCAATTACATGAAATCAAATATAATCTTAGACCTAAATATGTTAAAGCCATATTCTTTAATGTGTACAAATATTAAAAAAAAAAAGGAATTTGCTTTTAAAAGTTTATTACAAAATGTTGTCTACTCGGATAATTACTCATATTAATCTAACATCTAAAATGAATACATGATACTTCAAAATTTGTAAACATTTAAGCAAAATGTTAAATAAAAATATCATTTAGGTTACATTTATTTACTCATGTAATTGAAAATTTGTTTAAAAGCACAAATACACTCATTTTCTTGAGGTGTGGATGATTGTTGCTTTTAAGGATTTATTCTATATTGTTCAAACTTCTCAAAATACAAAATGAACTTCTCAAATATTTTTTAGGAACTTGGAACTTAGAACTAGTAAGAAAACTCTAAAGGACAAATAACATACAATAAAAGAAGTAAACATAATAGATGAAAATGAGAGACAATGGGTTATTTAGAGGAGCATAAAAGCATTTATTTACAGGTGGAGTACATGGTCATATACCCCATGATCCACGAAAGAGAACTTGCAAAGGAATAAGTGCAACTCGCGATTGAAACCCTTTGACCTGCATAACGAATATGCATTACTTGGAGCATAAGAGTGTGATTTGCGATAATAGATCTACGCTTCATGGAAGTTCACTTGGAGAGGAGATCTCCAAAAATTGTGAAGCGTGGAAAGGAGATCTCCAACAAATATAACAAGATGGAACTGTTACATTGTGAATCTTTTCCCAATCCCAGTATATAAGTAACATTTCCAACAATTGTGAAATTTTTAGAATCTTTTGCAATGCTATTATTTTCACAATAATCTTCCACATGTTGCAAAAGACGCGAAATATAAAGAATGAACGAAGAAAATATTGGGTCTCATATAAGATATAATGTACCAAAGTTAGTATAACAAGTATATGAACCAATCATAGATTGAGGAACTTAACACATATTGTAGTTTGTATATTAGACTATATGAATTCAAACAATTAGTATGTGCAAAGAGTTTATCAATCATAATATACCCTCACAATCATTGTTGATATTGTTGTGTTGCGCTTACTAGACTATGCGCTTGCTAGGATTTCACGAGTGCTTTAAAGATCTTGTCAAGATCTCATGCAAACGATTTTACTCGACACTTCTATAGGTAATTTCATTAAATGTGTATTATAAATCATATGTCACCTATAAGGAATATGAAAATCATTAAAAAAATTTGTTTAGAGTTAAAATTATTATAAAACATTGAATTTTAACTACAAAATTTAGCCTCTCAATAATGCATTAATTAGCACTTTCATACACCATAGAAATGGACATTTTATTTCAAAATAATTTCAGTGCTACCAAAACTAACAAGTGACTTATTTTTATCCATGTGAGTCTTATTTCTGGGGATCTCTAATCACAGGGATTGAGTTTTCATCAATTGTTTGTTTGCAAGTCTTTGAGTCTCATTCCCTTCAATGTTTCTAAAGTCATTTTTCTTTCTGAGGGTTTCGTTAGATGATTTATTATAATTCATGTGTTTTAACATAATAAGTGGAAATTGTTATAGTTTTTAGCAAATGTTTTACCAAATTGTAGCTCAATTTCATATGTCTGGTTTTTTCATTGTAAGTTATGTTTTTAGTTGTAGCTAGTGTTAATTAACGATCACAATAAATTGAGACAAATGGGTTTGGTTTCACTCCTAATGGGATGTTTGCTAAAAAGCTTTTCAATCACTCGACCAACTTTAGTTCCAACCATCTCAAAAGCAACAATCTCTGATTTCATTGTTGATCTTGTAATAATTCTTTGCATGACTAATCTCTATGTAATCGCATCACTCCCATAAGTGGATTTTGTCTCACAAAAATATTCAATTAATATCCTTGTACCATTCTAATACCATAGGAAACCCAATATTATTAAATGACACAATCCATTGTACCTCTTAAATATTTAATGAATATTGTTAGTGCATCCAAATGTTTTTTATTAGGAGATTAAGTGTACTTACTTAGTCTACCTATTGCAAACATAATGTTTGGTCTAAAAAAACTCATTAAATACAATAAGTTAAGTATTTGAGCATATTTTTCTATATTTTTATTTAATTTAGAGTTACCATCATAAGAGATGTTTGCTAGTTTAAGGTCATAATACTCAAACTTCATAAGAAGTTTCTTAATACATTACCTCTATTCCTTATGATTTTAACTCCTAAAATCACATTGGCTTCTCCCATGTCCTTCATTTCAAACTTAGATCCCATAAACAACTTTGTTTACAAACTATATCATAGCATGTACAAAAAATTAGTATATCATCATATAAATATATAGTAGCACATTCATCATTTCCATGTTTAAGCACATGCATTCATCAATCCTTAGTTGAAAACCAACACAAAATAAAATACTATCAAGTTTTTCATGTCATTATTTTGGTATATGTTGCAATCTATATAAAAACTTTGAGAGTTTACATATTGTGTTATTTTTTTAACTATGAATTACACACCCTTTAGGTTGAGTCACATAAATTTTATTCTCTAGTTCACTCTCCGAAAAGGTTGTCTTAACACCCGTTTGGTGAATAATTAAATTATAAATGAATACTAAAGCTAACAACGCTTGAATAAATAAAATCCTAGTCACTAGGCAAGAGTATCAAAATAATCTATATTAGGTTTTATATATGTGCGTGTGCGTATGTGTTATTCTTTTAAATCCACTTACAACTAATAGGTTTTTCTCTTTTAGGTATATTTACTAAAGTCCAAATATTATTTTTTTCTTAATTGAATCAATCTCGGTCTTAATGGCCTTATGCTAATGTTGGACACTTCGAGCATTGGTAACATATAAAAAGCTTTCTATATCATTTTCAAACGTATAAACATAAAAATAATCTATGAAGCAAGTATTATTATTTATCTTTTACTTTTCCTCAAATCCTCACACATGTCATCATTATTAGTTTCAAATGTCACATTAATCTTTAATGAAAAAATAATTCTGTCTATACTATACTACTATGTTCAATCACATCATTTTTAAAAATAAGAATTTACATGTAACATTATGTTTTACATAACTTAACAACATGCAATCAAAAGTTTTAGAACCTGTTTTATTTTTCTTATGATCAAATAATATTACTTTAGCTAAACACCGAGTCTCATGGGTATCCAAGATTAGGATGACAATTTTTCCACAACATATGGCAATTTACCATTTTTCTTATGTCATGCCCTATTTTGTAAAAGTAACATTTTGTGAAATTTTTTTCTCCTTACAGATTACCAGGAGCATTAAAACTAATAAGCATATCATTCATCATTTCTTTAAAAGTCATATTTTTACTCTCAACTACTTCATTAGATTCAAGTAAATATGGTGGGTTACTCCATGAGTAATACCTTTTCAACACAAAAATCAGTTAACAAAAACATAATCACTACATTTATTCGATCTAATCCTTTGAATTTTTCAATTTATTTCATTTTGTACTTGCATCCTGTGAGTTAGAAACATATCAAATGTTTCATCCTTATGTTTGATTGAGTACACTTTGACGTATATAAAGTAATCATATATGAATGTTACAAAATATTTTATACCACCTTTAGTCGTGACTTATTTTAAGTCAACAAGATCAATATGAATTAATCTTATAAGTTTAGTTTGACATTATACAAAATGACATGTTTTCTTTATTACTTTAAATTCTACGTATATATCACATTCCATACTCTATTTCTCATGCACGTTAATTAATCATGGTCGTTGCAATTTCATGACATATGCAAAATTTACATGTCCTAATCTAGCATGTCACCTATCACTTTGACGTATATAAAGTAATCATATATGAATGTTACAAAATATTTTATACCACCTTTAGTCGTGACTTATTTTAAGTCAACAAGATCAATATGAATTAATCTTATAAGTTTAGTTTGACATTATACAAAATGACATGTTTTCTTTATTACTTTAAATTCTACGTATATATCACATTCCATACTTTATTTCTCATGCACGTTAATTAATCATGGTCGTTGCAATTTCATGACATATGCAAAATTTACATGTCCTAATCTAGCATGTCACCTATCACAAGAACCAACAATATAAGCAAAAGACCCAAATCTAAATTTATTGATAATTCCAAAAATGGTTTGTATGAAAAGCCTTAATCACAAAATATCTTTTTTGGAGATAGATTTTTTTTGTCATAGCAATATTGTCAAATTCAAATGGTATTTTAACTTCAATTTTTTTTGATAATGTTACAAATTAAATAAGCTATAATAGAATGCACATGTAATACAGGGATATAATCTTTCCATACGTGAGTTTTAAAAGAACTTTTTCCTTTTTGTGAGACAATGGGTGTATTGCAATCATTGTGACACACTTGTTAATTTTTCATCCCCACACTATTGTAGGAGATAAATACACTTTTATTTGTACAAATGTGTGTAGTAACCCTAAAATCTACCATTTATTTGTTTATTGTTTATACCTACACTTTCATTGAATATTTTTAAAAAATATATAGATATTTAAACTTTAGTTAAAGGTTCTTAGTGTCCCTTTCTTTGTTTCACATGTTCTATTAAGTTTTGTGGCAAGATTGAAAGTTATTTTTTGCTTGTGTTATACCAATTTCATACACAACAATTTTGGTGTTTGACGCATTAATCTTTTAACATTAACACCGAGGTTATAAGCTTAGCATCTACTATATTGTGATAGTTAGTTACCATAATTAATGACCATTGGACTTTTTACGTTAAGCACTACTTAATTTATAGAAAACATGTTAAGTTTGAGGAACATGAATACACAAGTTTATAGGTAGTTAAACATGTTGCAACAAAATCAACTCAATTTTTTTAAATAATATTTATTGTTTGATTAGTGAGTGCTTTTACTAGTCAAATATGTTGCTACAAAATTGACACAATCTCTTTAATAATATTAGTTATTTAATTAGTGAGTGTTTCAATGAAGGTGAAGAAGACACTAAGACTACCAAAACATAATTTGATATGCTTGTACATGACAATATTAATATATATAATGTTCTACTACTCTTAAAAATCAATGGTACAACTACCAACAAGGTAATTTAAAAAAAATTGATTGCAAACTTATACACATAAAAAAAAAAAAAACTATCATTTTCAAATACATTGTTTTTAGCACAAATCTCACATAAAATATTACTCTAGAGGACGTGAGTAATACAAACAATCATATATCGTATATAATATTAATCTTTATTTTGTTTTTATTTCACAATCGTTATTTTTATAATCGGTCAACAATTACAAATAAAAAAAATTACAATATTTCAAATTTAAGTGAGCTAAATATGAGAGCATGTATTTTTGTTTGTGAGGTTTAGTCATAAAAAGACCTCACAGTTTAGTAAATGGTTGAAGGTTCATCAGAGTAATCCATCATCAACCGATTTCTAACAATATCTATCTCCACATTAATACAAAGTATTACAAAACCAACCATCACAAACTCATATATTCATACTTGCAGGGTAAAACAGTGATAATCATATTTTGAATGGTTCTTCCCTTGAAAATCAGACTTTAGGCATACATATTTATCAAAATTTTGGGAGCACATTGAATATCAAGCCACATCTACCTTTTACCAATAAATTAATAAATTAAATGTAAAAGTATATGCCTAAAAACAAATATAATTTACAAATTTTGGTTTGGGAGTCTAAACTTATTTTTTTCTTTTGTATATAACTTAAAATAAGAAAAAAATGTATGATAAGCCATCAAAATGTATCTCTAGTATTTCAAAGAAAATAATAAATAAAAATAGGATGAAGACTTAAATAGATAAATAAAATGTTTGATTGAAAAATATGTATAATAAGAAAAAAAGAAGAAGACATCATATAGTATATATCACCAAAGAAAATGGTGACCACTTTGTATATTATCTAAAATATAAAAAATAAAAGATTTTGCCGTCACGTGTAATTAAATTTTTTAAAATTATAGATATCTACTATCTAAACTATTATTTCAAAAAGATACTTATTTATTAGGAGTGAATAAAAATATTGCTACAATAAATAAAATATTACAAGTTTAGCAGGTTTTATAAAAAAATACTGTGCATGGTTACTCACGAGTCAGTTTTTTTGTATATTATTGATAAAGTAGGTAGCAGGTGAGATGCACATTTGTGTATTTTTTGGGAATCATGTGTGGCAAGTGTGAGTAAATTTGTGACCTACAATACCCTAATATAAAAATATCTACCAGAGCATAAATAGCTAATTTCTCTTCTTTTCTTTTTACAATTTTTTTTATTCTCCCACCTCACTCTTGTCCTGTCCTGAAGAGAACTGCACGAAACGAAGTCTAAAAAAACGGATCCCAATAAAAAACTGAACCCTAACCCTAGAATACGGGGCTTATCCTCTGCTTCATTTTCCGTTTGTTCGCTCCCGAAATCGAACCACCAGGTACGATAGGGGTTTGTCACTGAATCTTCACTGGGGTACGCATTAGGGTTATCTCTGCAATTTGTTTCGCTAGGGTTTGGATTTATATGATGGAATGCTCCGCTTCCTGTGTACCTTGTTGTTGCCGGCGATGACCGGGGGACGATGTCTTCCGTTGAAGGACATGGCAGAGGAAGGGGATGCCGCTGCCGTGGGGAGACCCTGTCGGTCTGACTTTGTGGCGGAAATGACTTGTGATTCTTCTGTACGTGAAATTGAAATTGATTACTTGTCCCAGGCTAGGAAAGCGCTCTCAGAACGTTCCCCCTTTGATGCTGCTGAAGAAACTTCGACTTCTGCTGCGCTCACACTGCCCAGTGGGTTGGCTGGCCTGCTGAATAGGCAGACTGATAACAGGAGACGTCCTAAGAAGTCCCATTCTGGTGGGCACAAGAGGAAATCGTCGACTAGGGCAAACCAGAAGAAGCCCGAGGATTCTAACATTTGGGTTGAGACTGAGGAGTACTTTAGAGACTTAACCTTGGCAGATATTGACTTCTTGTTTGAGTTCTCTCGCACTTCTAGTTTAGCTTTTCAGGACTATTTCTCCATTCCGCTGTTGGGAGATGTTCCGACAGACAATGTAGTTAGTAGTTATAGAGAGAATGAAATGGAGCCTGCTCCAAAAGTCAACCTAGGAGTGAGTAGTGAGGAAGAAAAAAAGGGTGATTTAGTGGGTAGTGAGGATCAAAAAAAGGGTGAATTAGTGGGTAGTGAGGATGCAAAGAAGGTTGGTGAAGCTGTGGATAGTGAGGATGGATTGTTGGTAATTGAGGCAATTGATGATGCTGCTGTTGAACAACCATGTCCTCAGGATGACAGGAATCAAGACAGTTCTGGTTCTTCTATCAGTTTAGAGTGGTTTTTGGGATGTAGGAATAAACTTTCTTTAGCTTCTGAGCGTCCCACCAAGAAAAGGAGGCTTTTGGGCGTTGAAGCTGGTTTGGAGAAAGTTATAATGACTTGTCCTTGTGATGAGGGTCAGCCGTTTTGCCATTATTGTGGCAGAGGAGACACTGGCAGTGACTCCAATAGGTTAATTGTATGCGCGGCTTGTAAAATGGCAGTTCACGGGAAGTGCTATGGTGTGCATGATGGTGTGGATGAGGCTTGGCTGTGCTCCTGGTGCAAACAAATGGGTGATGTTGATGAATCACTGAATCCTTGTGTTCTTTGTCCAAAGAAAGGTGGTGCATTAAAACCAGTTTGTAGCAGTGTGAAAGGTGCTGACTCAGCTGCATTTGTGCACTTATTCTGCTCTCTGTGGATGCCTGAGGTTTATGTAGATGATCTGGAGAAGATGGAACCTGTTATGAATGTGGGGGAAGTCAAGGAAACCAAGAAGAAATTAGTGTGTAGTGTTTGCAAATCAAAGTGTGGTGCATGTGTTCGGTGCAGCCATGGTATGTTTTGTTTATTGTAGCATGCAATTCTCAATTCTTAGGCCAATTTTGCATTGTTTTCTAATTATGACTAAAAGCATGTTTGTTAGACCTTCTGATCTGGCTTCACATAGCAATGCTTTTTAAGATCACATAATTTTGTTTATCTGTTGCCTTTTAGTCTGTGTGCAAGGATGACTGAGTTACATTCTGCTAAGATGATTTCTGTATTAAATCAGGTGTAGTGAAGTTGAATACAATTTAAACTCTTCAATGTGCATTTTTCTCAACTTCATAGATTAATTATCATGGTTCTGACCAAACATTTCAATATCTTTGCACGACATTTTTGTGTAAGATTGTTCTGTTCATTGAGTACTTGCATCCCGAAATTTATTCTTAGAAACATTATATTGATTAAAGAGCTTTAATTTTTTGATTGCAAAATGATGATTTAAATTGATGGGCATTAATCATTGTGTATGATTTTAGTTTAAAATATTGTTTTGGTACTTTAGGTTAGAGTTGTATTATATAACAGGACTTCTTCAAGTGTACAAGTGTTTTGGTTATTTATTATGCTCTTTGTCTCCTCGAAAAACACACTTTTATGTTTGTAATTGTAGTGCATCTTGACATGTTATTTTATTCTAAAATGTCCCTGGTTCTGGATAATTGTGAAATTAGGTTGAAAGGTGACGTTCTTTCCATTTTTTTTAAGTGAAGTATACAATTCAACTTAAACTGACTATCCTAATCCTGTTTTTGAATATTGCATATTCTCAGCAATGTCTGACTTGGACAATTGATGATTAGGCCTATTCTGTGATTGAAATATGCTAAGCAAGATTTTGAAATTACTTTTTGTAGTTGATTTACTTTTTCATGGTTCAAGATGTTAGTCATTAGTGTGACTTGCAATGAAATAGGATTTTGGTACTCACTTTTTTTCCACAATTTTTTTGTCTTTTCCCCTTCAACGTGATTTTGGGAGAAACTGAAGATACTGTAATGTGAAGTTTTGTTGGGGATGCACACACGTATTAGTTACCATTGTCTGATGGTAAACTTCAGATTATAAACATCTTTGCTGTTTCTCTTTTAACTACCCAGCATGCTTAATTTGAACCTGCTTATGTTGATATTCCGTTGACTTTTCTGTTTATGAGATTGGACCTTCGAGTAAACAAAGAACTCCTTGTCATATTAAGTATTTGTTTTCCCTTTCTATATTCTTGTTGGTAATGGACCTTGTGTCCAAAAGCCCATCTTTCCTCGTTTAGGAAGGTTAGAGGTGGGGATTACAGAATTCGGGGCAGTGTTACCAATGGGGGAAGGCCAAAAATTTGCCATATAAAGAATCCATTGTAGTCTATGGTGCCACCAGAGCAGGCCTCCCTTCACAAATTGCATATGGCTATTGGTGAAAGATGTGTCACACCACTCTGCCTTGGCTGCAATGGTGCCACCATTTTAGTGCATCTGCTCTACAAAAGTTATTAAGATAATTGGATTTCTTTTTTTATTTAAAGGATAAATTTATACCATGTTCAATTGCATCTGTTCATCTGTTGATACCCTGGTTTGTTATTCATGAGAAAACAGAATGTTAATCATCTCGATATTTTCTGGCGCGAGGAATAGTTTTGATTACGTTTCAGTTCTGAATTTGTCTTTGTACAAGTCTCACTGATTTGTGACAGGAAACCCATATAAAATAAGCTAAACGATATATAAACCATTTGGTATGCTCTTGAAAGCTGGGTAATTAGGCCTTTAAAATTATTATATCAACTACTGCAGATAGGTGTTTTATAAGTTTATATTTTGATGTATTGCATTTTGTATATAGGATTTTGGACTCAATCTTGTTAATGTAGTATTTTCTGAACAGGGGGACTGGATTATGCAGCTTTTCATTTTATTATTTTTCTCCCTTTTATTTATTATTTTAAGCCACGATGAATCATACATGTCTGGGATTCAAGAAGTTTTACAGTGGTTGCTAAAACTGCCCAAAAAAGGGAAAGATTTTTCATCTGGGGTAGGAAAGTCATTATTGGGCTAGTACACCCAGAGTCATGGAACTTGTGAGTAATTTGTTGAAACGGAATGACTACTTTGTTTTCTGTTTTAATTAATCAAATTCAGCATGTCCTAACCTTTTATTCATCAATTTTTCTTACCTTACCCCAGCAAGGTTTGGAATAGTGGAGTGAGTAAAGTTTTGAATTATAGTACAAAAATGTGTTTCTCATAATTAATATGTTTGCTAATGGTAATTGGGGCTTCTCATAGTGCAACCGACCTCCTTTACCTAGGTCTGAGTCCAGCTACAGGATCATAGGTGTGGAAAGTAGATTGCATAATTTTTAGTTGAGCGAAAAGGGTCATTGTAATACTAAGAAGAGCATTGAATGGAATTATTACGTGGGATCTCATGCCAGGGGTGGAAATAAGGCAGACCAAACCAGACCAGACTTGACCTTCGTTAAAAAAAAGTTTGAGCCCCTAACTTATTTATCTCTTTTTAAGCCTTTTTTAATAGTTCTGGTCTGATCTGTATGAATGTTTGACCTGACTTGCGAGCTTGTTCAATAGTTAGTTTTGTTATCAAGCCTTTTAAAGAGTAGTGTTGTATTATTTGTCCTAAATAGTCCCATTAGTTATTATTATGCATTAAATGTACTGTTTGTGTGTATCAGGTATATGTTATGTATAATTATGTGTATGTATACATAATATAACTTTGATTTACTTATTAGAAACCTATTTTGACGCTTGCTCATGGTTTTCTGGTACTTCCATACCATTTTTGTATGCCTTGCAGCTACTTTTTTCTAAATAGTAAATATTTCATTTTATGTGCTCGTTTTGATCTCTTGAGTTATGTTTGTAAGTTGTATTCTTAGCTATCTTATTCTCCTTACAACTTGCAAGTCATTTCTTCTGTGTGGTATTTTCAGGAAGCTGCAGAACTTCTTTCCACCCTTCATGTGCAAGGGAAGCTAGACATAGGATGGAGGTTTGGGCAAAGTATGGTAATGATAATGTGAGTAATCTGTATTTTTTTGGATAATGTCCATGTTCCCCTTTCCAAGAAGAAAGTAACAAAAAAATAAGCAAAATGTTGAATATTATTATCGGATCAATTCCTAAGCTGCCAATGGTTCCTCTTTTTAGTGACAACTGTCTAAACTGTTGTGCTACTTATGTGTCATGCTTTGTCAGGTTGAGTTGCGGGCTTTTTGCTTGAAACACTCGGATCTACCAGAGAGCAAAAGCATCTTGCCACAGGAAGCCTTTATAGAGGTTAGAAATGAATTTTCAGAAGCCAGTGACCTTCCAGTGACATTGCCAGTGAGTGGTGAACACAACTTGAGAGATTGCAGGAATGGAGGATTAGTCTCTGACAGTAATCCAGACAAATTGAACCATAATGACGAACCACCAGATGGAGGATTACCTGATTGCAGGTTAAGTGATCACATGTTGGGATGTGTTGCTGTGCCCCAACAAAATGTTGAAGTGGTAGAGAGAGAGAATGAGAATGCTGATGGATCTGATTCTAACAGTTTTGCTCTAGTTTTGAAGAAGGTATTATATGTATATCCATACATGTGTTTGTTTTGGATAAAGCTATAATTTTTGTAAACAATTGATCTTATTCCATGTTTCGTTTTAAACTGACATTCACTCTTTGGTAGTTGATTGATCGAGGAAAAGTTAACGTAAAAGATGTAGCATTGGAGATTGGCATTTCACCAGATACATTAACTGCAAATACAAATGTAACGCATGGAATTTGTCATGCTTTCTTTCTTGAAAATTATCATTCTTAGTATAATATTTGTTTATTAGTTTTATGTCCCAATCCTTTTCCTTGCAGGAAGCTTATATGGCCCCTGATGTCCGACACAAAATAGTGAATTGGCTAAAAAGCCATGTATATACCAGTGCATTTCAGAAGGGTTTAAAGGTCAAATTCAAACCAGCCAATGCATCCAAAATTGATAGTGGAGCCACGGATGGCTCTGATACTTTACCAATATCAGACTCGGGTTTGCTGGATCCTGTTGCTGTTAAGTCGGTTCCACCAAGGAGGAGAACAACCAATAACATTAGGATTTTGAAGGATAATAAAGTGATTTGTTCATCTGAGGGGGTTACAAGTGAGAATGGGATGCCGGTGCACATGTGCAGAGTAGGACAGCCCAACTGCGAGAATCCAACAAGTTCCAATGAAGCATCCATCCCCAATGCAACGGAAACGGTAAATTTACTTTTATAATTTATTTTGCTTTGTTTCTGAGTAATTAAATTAAATGTTATTGTAATACATTATTCTGAATGATTCAATACATTAAGAGTAACGAAGAGTCTGAAACTTTTTTTTCGGATTTCGTATTAGATAGGCTAGTTTTTTACCTGGTTCTTGAAGTTTTCAATCTCATTAATGACTTAACATTATCCGTGTTATTTGTTTTTCACCATTTATTACTTTGTGAATCTTGAACCACATGGCGATTTTTGTTTTCGTTCTTTCTTCCCTTGTGATCTTTGTTACCCTTCTCCTAGAACATTGTTAACATTTTTGCAAGGATTCTTTAAATACACAGTATAATTCTTTAGAATTTCAAAGTGGGCAGCTTCTTTCAACCATTCATTCATCTTTTACACCTTCTCTATTGTCTGATGGCTCACCTGTTGTTTGGAAGCTAATTAGTGTTGCCACCCAGATTTTTGTCACTCCTAGCCTGCCTTAGTCATGGCCTCTATGGGATTCTTCAAGGCTTGAGCAATTCTTACTTTACAACCTACTTTTGTGAAGTTGAGTTAGACTAAGTCATTCTAAGAGTTCTTTTTGTTGTTTTTTCTGCTGGTACTGCTTCTGCCTTGAGAAATCTCAGTTGTGTTTATACTCATTATAATGGTCTAAATTGCCAATTCAATTCTGATGTTGCTTGTGAAATTTCATGTCTTTCCTATTATTGTTAGTTTAGATCAATTTTTAGTTTTTGGACAGATGTATTTGCTTTCTTTTAAATTTGTTTCCGATGTTTTATATATCACTGAGCATTATGGTGGCTGCCAAAAGCTTAATGCAACCATTCTTTTCTGGGCCCGGGACTGGCAACTGAAGCCATAGGCTTTGCATGCACAAACTCAAAATACCTTGAGTAAGGATTATACTGTGAATGTGATATGCGGGTGACTGGTAAACCCCATTGCTGGAAGAATAAGTAGTACTTTTGAGATTGGGGCTGTGGGATGATTAGTGAGTTAACTTCCTATAAATAAAAAGGGGGTAAAGAAGGAGGTTTATACTGTGATTTTGTAGGAAATCCAGATTGATGTGGAGAGTCTAGTTTCTTGATCCGGTTTTTGATCCCATTTTTTTTAATTGTAATCCAGTGTCAGTGGGGTCTCATTTTGAATTTTGGAACTGGTTTTCTTGAAGCCATATTCTTTGATCTTAATACAGATTTTACTCTCCTTCGTTGCATGAGTTATATTTATGATGATATCAACAACTGCTTTTTGTAATTCATTTTTGGGAAGGTGTGATGCTTAACAGGAAAAGTAGTGTTGCTTGCTTTTCTTCTGTGTTCTTTGTTCTTCTTTATTAATCTGCCTACTTTCAAGAATGTGTTTTGCCTGACTATTGAAGTACTCTATCTTTGTGACATTGTATGACAATTTCATTGTAAGGTAGAATTGTGTGGGTTTATGAGCTTCACGTTATCTATATTTTTGGTCTTTAGTTGTCTTGGAACGGGATTTCCAATTGGACTTGTGTGATGCAAGGACAAGACGTGGGCAGTATATAAAAAAGAAACTATATTATGAATACGAATATGACATCCTTAATAAGGCCGTCTTGATGTTTTTCTTGGACGAACATGACGAATGGGGATATTTTGACCTCTCTAATCTTATTGATGAAAGAAATGAAATAGCAAAGAATATACTTATGTTATCAATCCACTGGTCTCCCCTGTTTAAATACCTTTTGGCAAATTGATAAAAAAATTGTGTGGCTAATCTTTACATTACAATTTCTGAAGGCTTCCCTTTTCCATCTGCTCCACAGAAACTAAAATTGGAAAAAGTATCATTTTTTTAACTATTTATTTTTAATGCAGAAATTACTCAAGTCCGAGGATATTTTTCAAGAAGTTCAAGGTATGGCTTTAATTACTTCCCTTTTCAGAGTTCATTAGTTACTTAGTATTTGGCAATTTCTTTCTAAATTCCCTTCCCCCTTCCATTCTGTTTCTTTTAAAGAGAGATGATGATTTTGTATGATGAAAACTTGTTTTTTGAGATTTTGGTTTGCTTTTAACTGTATATGTCTGAGCCTCTTCTGATTATTCTTTATAGAGTTATTGTCAATATGTTTTTTCCTCTTGCTGCTCTGTGTTTTTTAAAGTATGCATACTCATTTTTGCAGAGAATGCAGATAAACCTCACAAATCCTGCTTATCTGGGTACGTTTCAAAAGACAAGTGTAGTATTCGTTTGCAAAATCCTTCTACGCTTTCATATCAGCAATGTCTTGTTCATTCTGCTTCAGAACCATCTGATTCTGGTTTCATGTGAGCTTTTCAAAGTGGATATTTTAGTTATTTGCAGCATGTACTGTTTTCTGTCTCTTATTATGTTTTAGTAGAAGTTCTTTAATGTGAGGACTTTCATAGGTCGGTATTCTTCTTTAAAGCCAATTTTAATTTATTTGAAATGCAGAAAGGGTGCTGTCTCTAGTTACATTCATCCATTCATCAACAAGAAATTGCTGCAGATTCAGGATGGGGTGCCCTTGGAGAATGTTATATGTGAGACTAATTTAAATATTCTTTTAAGAGGTGTTTGGTATGGCTGTTCTAATTTCCTGAATGTATATATATATATATATATATATATATATATATATATATATATATATATATATATATATATATAAACCTGTTTTTGTATAATGTTTGGGTATATGATATGTGAAAATCTTCAATTTCAAAAGTATGTCAAAACTTAAGTTTTTGTGTGGTATTGTTATACCCAAATGTAAAATATATAGGTTTCTATTTGTTTAGAAAATTAGAATGAGGCTCCTTAGTTGTTTTCTTTAATATCCCTTTGAAATTGTCTAACAAATTCCTATCTCAGCAGGTTCAACTGACAAGGGAAATTCGGGTTTGGTTGAATCCTTTGGAGCTAGCGGCTGCTCAAATAGCCAAAATCAGAACTTAACTGGCAGTGAAATATCAAAGCCTGATGAAGTAAAGAGGGAGCAATTGGTCAGGACTAAAGAAGTGGAACTTTTGGAAATTTCTCCACAAGATGAGTTGGAGGGGGAACTTGTTTATTTTCAATATAGGTTATTGCAGAATGTGGTTGCAAAAAGGAGGCATATTGGTGCGTCTCATTCTTCGTAAATTCTCATCAATTCCTTGTTTTAAAATTTAATTTGAAGTTGGTAATATTGTTTGGAACCAGGAATTTGTTCTCTCTTTTTTAAACATTGAGCGATAGTTATTCTTGATTTTGTAATTGCAGATAATTTAATCTACAGTGTTGCAAAGAGTTTACCACATGAGATTGATAAGGCACATCAACAAAGATGGGATGATGTTATTGTTAATCAATATCTACGTGATCTTAGAGAGGCAAAAAAGCAGGGCAGAAAAGAAAGAAAGCACAAGGAAGCACAGGCAGTATTGGCTGCTGCAACTGCTGCTGCTGCAGCATCTTCTAGGTCATTCCGGAAAGACACATTAGATGAATCTATGCAACAGGAGGTTGTAGATACTTTATTCTCTCCCTCTCTCTATAATCAGCTAGTTGTATTGACAACACAATATTATCCTTTTTTCAGAATTTTTTAAAATCAGACCATTTAAATGGAAGGACGGGTGCTTGTTCTCAACCAATGCCTCGAGCCAAAGAGACACTTTCAAGAGTAGCTGTGACTAGAACTTCATCGGAGAAATATTCGGATTTCTGCATGCCAGCTTCAGATTTTTCTAAGGAGCAATGTAAATCATGTGATATTTGTAGACGATCAGAGACTATTTTAAACCCCATCTTAGTCTGCTCTGGTTGTAAGGTTTTAGGACTCATCCCTGGTCTTTTTCATGTATTTGTTTCACTTATCTATGTTCCATAGTAATTGTTATTCTGTTGCAGGTTTCAGTCCACTTAGATTGCTACCGTAGTGTGAAAGAAACGACAGGTCCGTGGTACTGTGAGTTATGTGAAGATTTGTCCTCTAGAAGCTCTGGGGCATCTGCCATCAACTTTTGGGAGAAACCTTATATTGGTGTAGAATGTGCTCTCTGTGGTGGTACTACTGGTGCTTTTAGGAAGTCTTCTGACGGTCAATGGGTTCATGCTTTCTGTGCTGAGGTTAACTATTTCCCTTTGAATTCTTTGGGAGATTGCTCTTTCTTTCTTTAATTCCTAAGTTTGGTTAAGTGGTAACTTTATTTGGAATACTTTCTAGTGGGTTTTTGAGTCTACGTTCAGAAGAGGACAAATAGATGCTGTGGAAGGAATGGTATGGGCCTAAACTGCTAATTCCTTAGTTTGAAGTTCCACCCTCCTTGCTCCTGCTTGTTAACTTGGAAAAAGAATTGACGTATCTTTTCTAACACCTCTGTCTTCATTGTTAAATGCCAGGAAAGTGTGCCAAAAGGCGTTGACACTTGTTGCATCTGCCATTGCAAGAATGGTGTATGCATGAAGGTAATGGTAACATAAAAAATTGAATTTTCTTCTTTATCCTGTTTCAATCAATAAGCTTTGAAATTAACGTTTTTATTTGAAAGTAAATGTTTAAATGGTGAATGCAGTGTTGCTATGGGCATTGTCAGACCACTTTCCACCCATCCTGTGCTAGAAGTGCTGGTTTGTACATGAATGCAAGGACTGCTGGTGGCAAGGTTCAACACAAAGCTTACTGTGAAAAGCATAGTCTGGAGCAAAAAGCGAAGGTTAAATTTTGCCTCTAGGAATAAAATGTTCTTTATTTGTCTAGCTTGATCGTATCCTGAGTTTGTGCTCCTAATTTTATTCAGGCTGAAAATCAAAAACATGGAATTGAAGAGTTAAAAAGTATCAGGCAAATTAGGGTGAGACTTCGTTTCCTTTTTTGTTTTAATCAGCTTCCACATTATTGTTTGAAGGACTTGATAATAGGATGCATTGTCCATCGAACTTTGGATGTTCTATTTGTAGACATCTAAGCCTGCTTAAAATATATGTTCATCATTATAGTTATTTGTGCATAATATGTTTTCTGTTTTGAAGTCTGTTAGTGAAATTTATGTTAGGCATTATTTGAAGTTTATCAGATAACTTATTCTTCCTGTGTTTCTGAAACAGGTTGAACTAGAGAGATTACGTCTCCTTTGTGAAAGAATTGTCAAACGTGAAAAAATAAAGGTAATCATTTGTCAAATTTGCCATAAGAATCTCAATTGTTCTTACGTTCCTTCATTTGGCAATTATGACTGATGAAATTTAATTGCCAATCTCAGAGTGATATATAGAATCTCTATGTAGCATTTTCAATTAGGTTGTAGATTCTCATGTTTGGATTTTCTTTCACTTCGCTGTCGTGCATGGCGATTTTGATTTACTTGTATTGTGGGCATTTACAGCGGGAATTAGTACTATGTTCACATGACATACTTGCCTTTAAAAGAGATAATGTTGCGAGGTCTGTGCTAGTTCATAGCCCTTTCATCCTTCCGGATGGTAGTTCAGAATCAGCTACAACGTCTCTAAAAGGGAACACAGAGGGATACAGATCATGCAGTGAACCACCCCAAAGATCAGATGATGTTACTGTTGACAGTTCTATTTCTGCTAAGCACCGTGTCAGAGTTGCCATATCTATGGATGCAGACCCAAAATTGGATGATGACTGTTCAACCTCGCAGAGCAAATATAACCACAAGATCCCAGAAAGAACACAATTTTCTGGCAAGAAGATTCCTCATAGAGCTGCTGCTGCTGCATCACGAAATATTTTGGATGAAGGTGGATGGAGATCCAAATCTAGAAAGGTGAGTAATGACAGACTTCAATGTTTAATTATCATTTTTTTTTTAATTTTTCAATGAGATATGTAGTCTGTGCCTTATGGATTTAATGGGAGAAAGAACTTCTCAAGTCTTTCTTTGCAATTGCAGCATGCTGAAACATTTGGAAAAGAGCTTGTTATGACGTCAGATGAAGCATCCATGAAGAATTCAATGCTGCCAAAAGGATATGCATATGTTCCTGCTGATTGTCTGTCAAATGACAAGCACTCTAACGAGGATATGCATGACAGATAGTGTTGGATCCCATCCTGGTTCTTTATTTTGCCCTCGAGGCTGACATCCATAATAATTGATGCCATGCGATTTTGCGCTTGGGGGAGTTTTATTTGAAACTGAAAATGGCAAAATGTAGAGATAGGGTTGATCATACTGAATTGTTGCAAAATGTTGCTTTCTGCTCTCTGCGGTTGCAAGTTTTGTTAGCATTGTTGTACATTCCTTATGAGAGTAAACTGTACAGTGGATGAGCATATCTTGCGTTTACTTGTATTAGAAGGGGGCATGCATTCCGTTTTATTATTGACACTCGTGAGAATGATCAAACGGAAGCATTCCTTGTAATCATCATACAAGGGAGGATCAGGGAATTACATGTTTTTCTGTAAAGTTGATGTACATATTTTATGACAGTCGTAGTAATCTGAAAGGGGTAGCGCTCGGCATCAGATCCACCAGCATATAAATTATATTCAACTTCCACCCAAATTTGTATTCCCCCCTTTATACTGCATTTCTATGGTGATGATTCTTGTGATTACTGAAATCCCTGATATCATAAATTGTAATGTAGGTAAGTGATAATTGATCTATGCATTTTTGTTGTCGATAGACCATTTTCTTTACTTTATATAAAGGTGACTTTTGAATTATCTCTTTTGAAAATTTTCTAGAAAATGATATCCATAGAAAGATTTGTGGAATAAAATTTTTAAACCAGGATTTTTGGAAGAAGCTATAAATTCCAGAATGAATTTTAAACTTAATTTTTGGGAACAAGGTTTTTGATATATATAAGATGTTATCTGAAATAAGGTTTTTAGAACATATGAGGTGTGTTTTGGAACAAGATCTTTAAAACAAGATTTCTGGAAAAAGTTTCTCAAAGTATAAACGCTGTCTTTTGGAACAAATTTTTCTGAAGAAGTTTATTACTAAACTCACCGTTTTATTCTCTCTTCTCAAAGAGTGCAGCGGTGATTGTGGCTGCAGCAGTAGTATGGTACAGTGAAGAGGCTTTTGATTTTCTTTTTAGAATTCGGTGAAGATAGCAATGTTTGAGGTGCAGAAAGAAGAAACCTCAGTGATTCAACGAAAGTTTGGGGACTGGGCTTTTTCCTTACCCATTATTTTCTGAATTGTGTGATTCATTGCTCAAACAATTTGATTAAATAAGATAAACTATCTGCTTTTTACATTGTTGATTTGTGATTTATTCATTTATGTGTATATTTTAATTACTTGTATATGGTTTAAATCAACCTTTGAACGTTTCTTTGTCCTTTGGACATAAAATAAGGGCCATAATGGTTTAGTTTGTTGGTCGACGTTTTAATTTTAAGAAAACTAATTATTTCTGAAAATGTTTTAAAAAATTGAGTGAGTTACTGTTGATTTTAAAATTAATCATTTAAAGTTTAGTTTATTACATGTCATTATTAAGGTTTTAGATTTGACCTCAACTACCATTAATGTGTTAAATATGTGTCCTACAAGGTAAAAACATTACAGGTATTTCACATAAAAATTGTCATGGTGAAAAAAGGAGAGAACAAAGGTTTATTTGTTTCTAAAAAATCTTTTCAATCTTTTGGGTATTTGCATTATTTCTATTTAACACTTTTCGAATTATGCCTCAGTTGACAGGCTTAATTAGTTTTAAGTCTTCCACATATTATCGAATTTTGTTTTGAGAGGTTAATTTATTGTTTTCAAAATTGAATATATAACAGATTATACAATTTTAATTTAAGTTTTTGAAAAAAAAAATTATGCTACGATTTATTAAAAAGTGAATTTAATCTAATATAGTCTCAACTTCAGTCTGTAAGATAAAATTTGATTAGTTAAGGTTCAAAATATCACACCACAATTCCTACATCTATCTATTTGTGTCTTCATTGTTAATTCTCTCAACTATATTTGTTTTTCTATTTCAATCATAATTAGTATTTTGTCAACTATATTTAGTTTTCTTTTTATTTGTTTTTTCCATAGTTTTTATTTTTGTAATTAAATTCATTTCGTTTGTTTCATTTCGTATATCATTCACAATAATAAAAACATGCGCTCAGCATTATTATGTTTTCTCTTTCTAAAGTGTGTTTTCTTCTTCTTCTTCCTTTTCTCATCATGCGTTGGTACACTTGTGTTTATTTTATTATCTTATCGGAGCCTAATTTTCTTCTTTATAGATAATGGTTAATTTTGTCAACTTAACGTAAGCACATCCGCATCCATTCAAATTTCTCGTCACTTGTTTTGACCTTTTTCACTTGTGAACATTTACTTAAACCCAAAAGGTACATATTCAACAATATAAAAACTGGAAGCAGAAACTGTGATTTCATAATTTCTTATTTAAAAGAGATATAAAAATTGGATTTTAAACCTAATTTAATATTGTAAAATCGATTTATAAGATGATGGAGATTCTACGTCGACTAGAGATAAATTAATTTTTATAATATATAAATGAGTGCAAACCTCACCTTACAAATTTGTTTTGTAAAATTGAGTTAAATTTAAAGTCTAAATTATGTACTGAGTTTTTTTGTGTTGTCCTCTTTATCTTATATTAAACAATAAAAATACATGTTAATACTTTAAATTTTTTTGTAATATATTTTAAAATTTTAAAATTAGAAGTCATTGAAATATTTTAAAAACACATCAAAATAACATCACATAAAAATTGAATTGAAATCTAAATTTATTGTGTTATTGATTATCAGACCAATATCGAACAATACATTAATATTTAATTTTATACATAATATATATATAAAGTATGTTGAAAGTCACATAGACTGACATTTATTCCAAAAGATAAACATGTTGAATATCCCAATCGAAAATTTTCGCCCCCATTTGATGGTATAAACAATATCGATGGTATGGCCTGATGTTGTTGACTTGAACTATTCTTCACTTTCACAAATCATTAGTTAATTATACCATTTATCACTTTCGTAGAGATTTACTTATCTGTATTTCGCTTTCACAGTGTACAATGCTGACTTCTTATTCCTAACCACACTTCTGAATCACATGCCTTTAATTCAAATATTGCGTTTGGTGTGGAATTTTTTAGTGACAAGGTGAAAGAAAAAAATGCTCTTTTGTTTGACATAAAAGGTGATAGTAAAATTAGAAACAGTGGGTAATAGTTTATGAGTCTTACAATTTCCCATTCCCTTTTTCAGAAGATTTAAGATGGAATAAGAAAAAGGTCAAATCATAACTCTTTAACTTTTTTTTTTCCCTTTCCTTTATGCTTTTATCTTACCAAATAAAACCTAAAGGGTTTGCACCAAATTTTCAGTGTTTGGGTTCCATCAAAATCACCAAAATCTAAACTGCAGGAAAAAAAAAAAAACCGTCCTGTGAATGGAACAGTGACCCATGTAAGAATAGATTTCAAATAGAATTAATTTTAATATTGAATTATTTTCTTAACGGAATATACAAAAATATGAGATACTATGCTAGTTTTTTAAATCCTTATTTCATGTAGCTTGATCATCTCTTTTTTTTTTTCAATCTCCATGTGTTTTTATCTTTTTTTTAAAAAAAAAATTAAAAAAAAAAAAAAAACTATTTTTTATAGTAAAATATATAAATAACATATAACTTTTATTAATATTCAAGGAAACAATGATATAAAGTTTCTTTTGGATATCAAATCCTAATCTTTAATTTCTACCAAATATAAAGGCGTACATATTTTCAACAAGTACAAAATTGTATTTATTAAACACACTGCAACCGGTACTAACTGTAGATTGAAAGCTTAAAATGTCATGGAAACCATAAACCTAAATTTTGTATCCTTCTAATATTGGAGAAGATCTAAATGGAGAAAACGGAGATATTTAATATACCCACTCTTAACTTTATGAATACAACGTTAAATTTAAATATTATAAGTGATTTTTATTTTTAATATAGAATTCAAATCAAACAAAGTGATTGAAAAAAATAAATAATTTTTATTTTGAACAGTTCTAAATCTTATTTTTCATTTTCATGAGTAAATTCACAAGCACATGTATGAATTTTGATTAACTTTCCAAAATATGGATAAAAATATAAATTTTGTAAAACCGGCCATAAATATTGTAAAAAAAGCTGCCCTGAGTACTAATTAAATTCACAATACTAATTCCAAAGACAGCAAAATAATTAAAACGCATTAAATATTTGACCATTTGACTTTGACCAATTTACTATTGTATCAGAAAACATGAGCATGATACTCTGCATCACCGCCATGTGAGATGCTTCAAGAAACAGAGCAAGCAAGCAACACGGGAAATGGGAAGCCTGGAAAATTAGAAGAGAGAAGAAAAGAAAACCCTTTACATTGTATATGATGATGATGATGATGATGATGATGTACGTAACAATCTGAGAAAACAAAAACAGAATAAAATAAAAAAATGCAATCCAAGATTGGATCCGTCGATTTGATTGTGTTGGAGAGGTATGATATCAAACAGTTGGAGGTTGATGACAAATCCTTGGATGGTGAATCTGTTGAAGCTGTAAACTTTTGAGTGCAGGTCTAGCCGTACCGGATCTCCTTTTCCAGAGACTATCCAATTCTTTTCCTTCCTCCGACTTGGGAAGAAGAACTCTTTTCACCACAGGCAAAGGAGGATCCATCTCTTCAATGCTCATCATGGAAACAACATTGTTGTTGTTGTTGTTGTTCTCACTCTTGAGACACTTTTGGTTTCTGGGCACATCCGAAAGCTGTTGCCTTGATCTACAGGTGGCGGCGGAGGCGGAGGCGGCGGCGGTGGTGGTTTTGGGGGTGGTGATGATGAAGTTTTTCCCGGAGAAGAGTCTTCTGAGTTTGGAGTATTTGACAGATGGGGAAGATTTGTTGGGGAAAGAGAGTCTGTGAGAGGGAGGAATCCCAGCGATTTTGTTGTTTCTCTTGACCTGACCCATGCAACTGATTCTTGGGGATAAAGGGTCGTTGGAAGAGGGAGCAGAAGGGTCTCTGAAGCGTGGCATGGTCACGTCTTTGATGGTGGGTCGTGAACACAGCATTGGAAGGAATGTGCTTTTCTGATAGTAAAACTGATGCTGCTGATGGTTTTCATTTCCCATCTTAATTTATTCACTTTTATAGAACAAATCAGAGAGAGAGTTGGAAAATGTCAAAGGAAATGGTTTTGGCCAAGTCTTTGGGCGTTGCAATCAGAGACAGTGAGGTGTGAGAGTTTGAGCTTGTCAAGTGAGAAGAAAAGAAATGCAGAATGGAGAAGAAGACAAAAAAAGGAGGAAAAGAGTGAGACAGGACCACTCTGGAATTGTAAATTGGTTTTTCTTTGGAATTTAGCAGAAGATGAGGTTTTTGTCTCTCTGATTAAACTCTTGAAGAGACTAATGATTCCAGCTTGCAATTGTATCTGGTTTATCGTGTGTGGTGGTGAGATCTGAACCCTAACCAAGTTTATTTTGATGATGGCTTCAGAGGTTAAATCATAGGTGGAGCCACCACTTGTCCCCTTTGTGCTCCACTCTAGGCAATTACTTAGTATTACTCAATGCTTCTTCATTTTTTTAACTTACAAAGGAAACAATACTCATAGAGTTATAGGATATGCATGCAGAATATGTTATTATTTTTCTGACCCCAATACAAACGTGGAATAATTTGTATAATCAAGTTTTGTGACCAAAACCTTTGCAATAATTACCGATGTTACTTACTCTGTTTCCACAAATTGCTTTCGTACACAAGTTTTCAATTCCAAAGTTTAATTAAGGTTATCCGAGTCTACACTACCACCACATTTCTCATTTTTATAATTCAATAACAAGTTCAAGTAATCTTAGTGATTTTCACACGTATTATGAGGAGAGCCACGTTTTTATCAATAAGGCAATTTTCAGACTTGGGAGAGGGTACTAGGAAGAATAAATGTTAGTCAATTTTTAATTTTAATAAATCCATTGTAATATAGAAAGAAAAAGAGAAAAATTAAAAAAAAATTGATAAAAAGAAGAAAGAATGGAGAAAATTTACGTTTCGTTTCATGCAAGTTAATACTACAGTATGAAATTGAATAGGGTTTTAACCGAACAATATCCTTTGAGAAAGACGTTAATTAGCGAACTAGCATGTACTTTTAGAGGCGGGGATTAAAAGGTTATTTATTATTTTTTTTAAATGAAATATTTTTTAAATCAATACCATGAGCATTAAATAAAAAGTAAAATGTAAACTATTTAATAAAAATATAATCATTTAATATATACAATCATTAAACTAGTTAATACCAAAATTTTAATTAATTTTAAAAAATGTTTACATGTTAAGCAAAATTAATGTGATATTTGATTAAATGATAGTTTTCACTTTGTATTTTTAGTCAATACAATCAAAACTTATCAAGCAATATTAAATGTGATTTGATACTTATTAAATTTTCAAAGTTTTTAAAATTAAAGAAATTAAAAGGTGTTGTATTTTACATTACAAGTGAATAAGAAGAGTTTATTTAAGTGATAATCTAAAGAGAAATTAATTGTTGTCAAAATTGAAGATAGTATATAGAATAAAAAATGAAATATAGTAGATGGATTCAAATTTTGAGATGTGTAAGTTTGACTTTTTGTTGCACAGTCAAAGTACGGTAATCTTGTTGGCGTGTTTTCGCGGTGGTCCCACTTTTACCTCATACCACCCTACTACTCCATTCATTCACTATCTTACTTATTTTTTACCTTTTTCCACATTTTAGCTTTTTATTAAAAAAAAAATCATATATCATTCAGATATATTAATGTAATATAATAAAATCTTAAATGAGATCATAGAGCATACAAATAAAAAAGTTAATGCTACAGTATACTTAAGTTGGGTGACTAAAAATAAAATATTATTAAAAAATCATTTTGTATTATTTTAAATATAAATTAATGGACACTTTATGTATTAATTTCTAATGATATATTAATATATAAGTTCAGATGCAGGAAGGATCGAAAATATTGAAAATAAATAAGTAATTAATATGGGTTGAATATATGTTATAGAAAATAATTTAACAAGTAATAGTAAACGTCCGTAACTGTTTCGACGAATTTTTTAATACAAAGTTTTGGAAAAGAAAAATAAAGAAAATGAAATTGATACTTTTTATAAATTTAAATTAAACCCATTTAAGGAATTAAAATGTAATTTTAAGTTTGCATTTGTTTTTTAACTGGACAAATAAATTTCAACCATCAATCAATGCATTAAAGTTATTTATATTTTTGTTTACTTTGTATTGGACTAGTGTCATGACAAAGTAAGATTGTTGTGGACACATGAATGGAGATTTTATATTGTAGAAATTGACGTTGTAATGAGTGTGACTTATAGTGTTGGGAAAAGGTTTTATTATTATTATTTTATTATTATTACTTTATTATTATTATTATTATTATTATTATTATTATTATTATTATTAAATCTTAATACATTTTAACAAAAAAGAGCACTTCTAGGTCATGGTATTCAACTTGAGAAAATGTCAGAGTTTGCATTAAACTAATTATAGCAATTTACATTGCATGGCTGGTATATATGCTCTTGTTACTTAGACAATAAAGAGTATAGTTATAGAACAAGAAAAATGTTTGAGATTTTAAGAGTAACAAATTGTAGTTGAGAGACACAATAAATTCAAATCTATATGAAAGATAAGTTTAATTATTCTTTTGGATATTTTTTTTTTAAAGTGTAAAGTTCTTTTAGTGTTTTTTTTCTTGTTTCAATTTGAACATGACTTTTTTTAAAAGTGATTTTAATTTGGTTCTTTGAATTAATGTTGTACAAACTATGTCACTATCAAATTATAGCTTTTTTGATTTTTTTAAAACTTATTTTTTAAATTTATCTTTTTCACATGTCATTTTAAAGTTGTGTCACGTGACACTTTGAGTGTGACATGATAGTGTAATGTGGTAGTGTTATGTGACAAAATCCCAATTTAATTTTTATACTTGTTTTTTTTTTATTCAAGTTACTCACGGTTTTTGTAAAAGTTGAGATATATATCTCTTTTAAATTAGGACAAAATTTACTTTTTTTATAAATTTTATGCTATTATTTTTATTAAAATTGGCATTTTTATTAAAATTGGCATTTTTATTAAAATTGACATTTTTATTAAATATTAATAAAAATATTTTAAAACTAACTTAAAAATCTATATAAATTTATTTTAAATCACATTAGTTAGAGTGAAACATAAATCAGGCAACCAAAACAACATGAAAAAATTGAAATAAATAGTTGAATTGTATATTATATATATATATATATATATATGATTTAATTTTTTTATATTTATTGTCCTTTCAAAAATTATTCTTAGTTTTAATTTGGTATAGATTTTAAAGTTAACTTAAATTTTTTACAAAATTTTTTACAAAATTTTTAATTTTAATAAAAATATCAGTATAAGATTTATATTAAAAAATAAATTTTGTCCTAATTTGGAGGAAATCAACATTGTTCCATTTTATAAAAGCTAAGACTAAATTGAATAAAAAAACAAATATAGTATAAGTTGATATTTGATCACATCACACTGATAGTGCCACATAACACAACTTTAAAGTGATACGTGAAAAGAAATTACAAAAAAAAACTTAAAAAACTAAAATATACAAAAAAATTACAAATTGACATGTAATACTAACTTTAACACATTACACAATACTAACAGAAATGACTAAATTGAATAACTTTTAAAAAAGTCACGACCAAATTGAGATGAAAATAAAATGAATAACCGACTTAGCACTTTTTTGTGACAAAAACAAAAATCAAATGAATAATTAAATATAAAATATATTAATAGGTAACGAGTTTTTCTAGACATAAAATTTAGTGGAAGGTAAGGATGACACTTCGACTTTTAACCAATAAAAATATATATAAACTTAATATACATATATACATTCATTCCAAAAATTACAATTATCTTCATATTCCAAGTGCAATAATAACATGTTTTCACATAGATAACACATATAAAACATATAAATGATAGACTATTGAAATATAAATATTAATATATGCGATGCATACTTTAGTTACACATATTATACATATGACTATAAATGATTTAAACTTTCAATTATTAACAAATAAAAATTACCTCATAAATCAATATATCATAAAGATATTTAAGAATAAATATGTACCTATCATTTTAAAAATATTCATATCAAGTATATCATATTAAGTTTATTTGACTTGCATCTCCATTTTCATAGGTTAAGGTAAGTTTAAGACAATAAATATCACAAATTGAGATCTACTTTATACACTCAATAAAGTTAAATATAGATATCTATGTTTATTACATACATATAAAAAAAACTTCACATACCATCATAAGTTTATATTTTATGTGTATTTCAATCGTATTCATTTTAATCATCTTAATTGATACAATATCACAACAAATTATAACATCACATCCTTATATTGAATAAATGAGCTATCCAATACACAAATCAATATTAGTGACAATATGAGATGACTCATCATATTTCACTACTGAATAAAAGAGGACGAAATAACTTAGGAATTAAAATAGAATGAACTATTTTGTCATATGATTATGCAGATCTATTTGTCCTGTCTTATACTGATTCGTGCGAGTTGTAAGTTATGCAAGACAGACTTAAAAAGACCAACAACTTAAAATACACATCCTGCATTCTTTTTAACATGTGATACACTAAACACATTATCATTCTTATAAACTAAGTCAACACATTGTCATAAATGTACAACTTAAATAATTAAATTTAACATATCATACATCAATCTAATTGAATATATTATTTTAAATCTACATATATCCACATCATTCATTAATAACATATTTAAACATTTATCTTTTACTTATATAAACAATAACATAAAATTTTCAACTTTGAACTATGTCAATTTTACAATAAAAGTCATGAGCGTTACAGTTTTTGTTTTGAGTAAAATTCATAAAAAAGAAATTGTCAAAATTTATAACTTAAAAAGAGAATTTAAAACAAATAAAAATTATCAAATAAAAATATTAAAAAATTTTACCTCTTTTTCATTTGTGAAAATATTTCTCTTAAGAATTAATGATGATAAAACTCTAATCTTAAGCAAGAATATTATACAATAACTCAAAATGAGAAGCGTACTTGGAGGCGTCAAAATGCGTACTATCAATCATCTTGCAACTTATGCATAAATGATCTTGTATTTATGAAAATATAAATTTATATATTTATTATGAAATAAAGAAATATCAAATTTTTATACATGTAAGAATATAGTGTCCGTTGACACAGAATCAACAAGTGCAGATCGAAAAGAAAGACGCAAAATATAAATACAGACAGAAATGATATTCTAGTATTCACAAATTTATCCATTTATTTTTGTCAAACACGCAAAATGGAACAAATGAAGTTAAAATAATAAAAATAAAATAAAATAAAAGGGAACCACGTGGACAGAAATTTGATTGGGAACGTTGTTTGCGGCCGACATGCCATCAGTGTTTGCATGTGTGAGGCACGTGACCACACTCTTTTCATATCTCGTGCGGTTAAGATTGGCTTTTAGGCTCTATTATAATATAAATTATAAAATATAATATAACTAAACTTTTTATTCTAAATAAAGTAAATAAACTTTCAGGTTTTTACACTAACACCAATTTTTTATTTTGTATTACATAAACATCTTAAGTATTTTTTTTTCTTAATTAAAAGGTCCAATTTCTTTTTATCCATAGGTCCGTTTTTAAAGTAAAATAATATATATTTTTTAATTGTGACTTTATATTCGACGTAAAGATCAAACTATATATATATTAATTAAAGAATTCAATTATCAAACACTTGTGTTATCTAAAAATATGTATTTTAAATTATCACGTCTAGATTCAGTGATCTTATGGGAGGTTCATTCCCATCCCAAAATCTTGTGTTATTGATTAAGGAGAAGAAATCACGAAAACTGTCCTGATTATTAATTTTAAAATATCTTAAGCCTCCGAATAATATAAAATTCGACAAGGTGTTTTTAAACAGCTTTTTTAGGAGAATGTTTTTAGGTTTTGTATTCTATTCATTTGTATTTTAATCTATTGTATTAATACATTTAATTCTACCTTGAATTCTAATATTTAAAAAAAATTATGATAACTACAGTACAATATTTCTTATAAATCTAAATATATTTTAGATGTTTAAAAACACATGTTTACAAATTTTAATGACATAAAAAGTATTTATTCTGTGCAATTGGTATAGTAAAACACTTATCATTACTGATATATTTTGAGGTGAGTGAGATGTATTATTTTATATATAAATTAGGGAGAACAAACCTAACGGGGAGCTTAGAATTGTGTGAGAAATTCAATTTGGAGGCAAGCAATGTTGAACAGAGTCTGGCAATTGCTTTGTTTCACACATTTTGATATCAATGTTAGTTTGGTCATGTGATCCTGTCACTTTCCTGCCTTACAATATTTTGTTTTGTATTATCATGGCTGAATAACTTCCAAGAGAAGCAAGAGAAATTGCTTTTCCAATCAACTTTCTCTGTTATCAATCAAAAATCATAACTACCATGCTTTTGGAATGTGGAGAGATTGAAGGTGCTAAGAGACCAAAAACTTGGTAGATTGTGTCCCAAAATAAATGGAAACAAAACTAAAAAGAAAAGAAAGGGAACATTGTCACTGTCCAATGGAAACAGCTCGAAAAAATAATTAACAATTATTCATAGTACAATGGTAAAGTGGAACAACCATGTAACACCTGGTAGTGAAAGTGAACCTACTTAACAAATAATCATAGGTCTTACCAAAGATTGTCTTTAAAAAAGAGGACATACATGTCTTTGAACTGCTATCTCTGCACACTACTAATGCACCTGACAGTAGATTATTATTCAAACTCTCCATATGTTTTAAATTAAGTTAGAATAAGCATGGGTGCAGAAGGTTATGTGCCCCGAGTCCCTGACCCTGTTTCTAGACAAATCAGAAGGTTAATTGAACCCGATTCAGTAGAAATAGGACTATTTATTGGAGAATTTCTCTCACCCAACTATTAGATAATAAGGGGACATGTAGTTTCAAAGATGGGCTAGGTTATGTAATTGGTGCATTATTAAGGGAATAAAGTCATTATAAGAATATAAGAGGAAGAGACAAAGCAAAGGTGCTATCCAGCGTCGTCAAATGGAACGTAATCTATTTTGTTGATATGGTGGGCATGGTTTCACCTATCTCCTAATTTCCAATCAAGCACCCTTCAGTTAAAACATGGAAAAGAAACCAGAACTGCACATGCATTATGTATGTCCTTTCCCTCATATACATTATTTTATTTTCTTTCTTTTTATTTTCCATGTGAAATCTACATGGATGGGAGATGATTGGGTTAGATCTAGTCGGTGGTACAAGAACGTGCTTATAAGGAGGCTGATCTGGATTTTATACCCATGAGGCTCAATTTCCATGATTCCTGATCTTCATGTATTTTGAAGTAACACTCAAGGAAATGAAACATATACCGATACATACCACCATTCATGTTGAGCTTTCTTCACATCCAACGGTACAACAAATTTGCAATATGAGGGGAGGAGTATAGATAACCGACCTCTGATTATCAGCTCCTGATTCATGATGAGTGTCCACCGCAGCTTCAACTCTCCGTACCTGCTGATGCAACTGGCATATTATGTCACGAATGTTAGGTCTTAGTTTTCTTTTGAATAAAATCAAATTTCAGAGTACATGGGTGTTAAAACAAAACCACACTCAAATCTTCGCATTCTTTTTGCATCGCAAAAGGAAACGTAAAATTTCTATTTGTTGCAATCCTAAAATCTACTTTAGAACAATGTTACAGAGGGCATTTTGGTCATGGTATGGCCGTCCCTGACACAAGGAAAGAGAGCAGCCACCACCCAAAGGACAATACCATGTAAATTTACAGAAAAAAAAGGTGAAAAAATGGGGTATGTGGTGGGGGTAGAAAACGGTTGAAGCTATTTCTGATTACTTAGCGGGGCATCACCATCAGGAGCAGCTGGCTCATCCTGTGGCAAATCAGACTCAACTTTTTGCTCCTCGATAGGTGAAACTTTATCCAAAGTTTCCTCTGTTTTATCAATAGATTCTTCTGATTTATTATTCTCATCTAGAGGTCCACCGTCTGAAGAATCTATTGTTGTTTCAGCACGGTCTTCAGAATTATTTTGGGCGGCTGGCGGCTGAGGTGTAGGAGATACGCCTAACCCTTTAGAAAGAGAGACATACTTGAAAACAAGTTGTTTGTAATTATTTAGCAGGTCTTCAACATCACTTACTGTTAGATCCCCTACACTAGCAAACAAATATGGAAACTCCCCGAAAACTTCATTCAACTTGTCCTCCTTTAGAATCATATTTGCCCCTTTATTCTCCAAATCCGAGAGGGATGGAACTTTTGTGATCAGTAATTCATCTGCAAAAGCAACTTTCTTGCCTTCTGATTTTGTAACAGATGACGGAGTTCGTACTGCAGGGTCCTTATTATCATTCAAAGCTTTATTTTTGTGCCTAGTGGGTTCTGCTACTGGATGCTGCCCATTATTTGGATAAGGTGAACCAGGATCTTGTGTATCAACTGAAATGCCTGAAAGCATAGCACGAGCAAATTCCATGTTACTCTCAAACTCAGCTTCATCCATTGAAATGGCTTTTGCATCAATGTTTGAGATGAAGGACTCAGCAGAGAGCATGTTGGTAAAATAATATGCTGCTTCTCCAACCAATCGAGATTGATGCCTAAACCTTTGTATGTACAGTAGATTTGAGTGCAGTTGTGGAGGGTTTGCCTGCATAGTATCATTTAGAAGATATTGTCAAACTGTAAAATCAAGAATACTTAGACTGGCACTTAACAATACAGTTTATGAGAATATATAGTTGCTCTTATAGTTAACATTCTTTTTTTCTAATTTTTGGTTAGCCGTGTACAAAATATAAATTTTAACCTTCTTAGGACACATAACATAACACTGTATATAAGTCTACCAAAAGTCTGAATTATCTGGCTTCATCAATTCAGTTTTAAGCAAACGCTCGAATCAAATAATTTTGACAGCAAGCATTTCAGAAGAAAAGGTCATATAGCTCAGCACCATTAGCAGCTCAATGAGTTTTTTAAAGCGAGAATTAATGGAACTTTCAGGCAATACGGTAAGGCCCTGATGACTGGATCAGTGCATGCAAGATGACATTTCAACAACCACGTCAAATATTTCTTTTGAAATAAGCTATAAGAGACTTTACATAACATCAATAAATTACAAGCTTTATTTGTGCAAGTGAACTTCACAAGTGAAAAAAAAACAAGCAAGAATGTGCATTATAGAACAAAGGAAATACCAAAATATAGAGGCATACATCCACATGTCACACTCATAATTTTATAGATAGTGAAAGTAACAACAGCATTTTATCAAGCAAAATTTTTTGTACTTGAGAACTATGCATGTACCAATTTGTGAAGAAACATTGAGATTACCTTTAGGGTTACATAAATAAGCACAGGAAGAAATTCATCAGCTCCCGGAGGATTCTCTTTGGAAGCAAGCGAAGCATTAAGCAGCAAGTTGCTAATAACCCTGCAACAATTCAGAATACACACAAGTTTGTCCCTTGGTGCTTTGTACATGTTGATCTTCTGTAATTCTTTCTGTGCGAGCTGCCACCATAAGAATGATACAACATATAATAACATTTATAGAAAACAGAAGTATATAAACAAAACCATGAACATGTCAAAATTGTAAACTTTAGTAGCTAAAACATAGTAAAAACACGTGTACACAGCGTCAAACGATTTTAGACAGCTGCTGCCAGTAACTAGAAAATTCCGTATTTACAACTATAGGAGTCAATGGTGGCGTTATGGCAGAGCAGAGTGGCGCTAGACTGATAGTATTCCAATAGCGAACAGTTCTCAATAGTGACCATTGTGGTCGCAATAATGGCCAAATTACCAGTTTTTTGCGTGCTATAGCAGCACTACCATGCTATAGCGTTCAAAAACCCATTAGAACACTGTTGATTGGGTTTATGGAAAAATATTCCACAAAATTGTTTCCTGTTTTGAACTCTGCTCCTTCACACTTTCAAGACTTCTTTCTTTCATTTTATGTTCCTTGCTGTTCCTCTAGACTTCTCAGTTCACCTTTTGCTAAATCTTATCAAATTTGTAATGTTCTTTTCGGTCAGTTTCGTCACCAGCTTTCTGTTTTTGACTTTGTTAGTTGTTCATATGTTCTTATTGCTCCTAGATTGATGGTGATTGCATGCGTAAACTGTGACTTATTTTTATTACTAAATTCTTTAATTTTGTGTACCTTTTTAGTGTGGTGTAATATAGGATATTGAGTTTGTGTTGTAACCTTTAAAATCATGATCACCCAATTTCCAGTCAGAGTTTTAAATCCTGGATAGCAGCTGGCCCAAATAACATCATTGTGGGATAGTCGTTATTCTGACATTTTTTTCATTACTTTTATAATGTATACATACATATAACTACACAAAAAAGATCAAATTTTATTAAATACGTGATACAAAACATACAAATATTAACAAAAGTCATGCAAGTTTCCAATGGGTCTATAGCGCACACAATATAAAACCCTATTCTTGCTATAGCATTTTCAGAGTTGTCCGCTACACATCACTATCTGAGATTGATACAATGTTTACATACTGACTGACTACCATCTAGTAAAAGCCCAAGGACACATCAGACAGAAAACTTATTTTGAAGAAAATTTGGAGAATCATGAACCAATGAATCTAAATCCATTGAAATCCAATGTGAGACAAGCCCAAAAACTAATCAATCTAAAGCATTGGGAAATGATGACAAATAAAAATAACATTAATAAATAAGTAAAATGTGGAGAAAGAATACACCAACTGTTAAATAATATGCTAAAACTAAATCTATAACAAGAAAGAGGATTCCTCTTTTTGTGTCCACATTTCATAATACATGTTTTACCCTTAGTTATTTTAAAATTTAATTATTTTATAAATAATTTACTTTTAATCATTTTTCTACAAATCTCTTTTGTCTTAAATCATTATTTAAATTTTCTTTTTATATATCTTTTTTTTTTAATTTTATATTTAACAACTATTTTAAAAATTATATATTTGTTATTCATCTTAACTTAAATTTTTTGAAAATTAAAAAATGCGAATACACAGGCGCGACAGCGCCTATGTGTTCGCTAGTTATAAGAATAAGGATACTTGTGATATCAACTTGGATCACATTGTTTGTGGCGCTTATGTCCCAAGTCAAAAAACAGGTAGTTGTTGTGGGGGGTTCAAGCATAGAAATTAATCAACAAGCTCAATTAAATTATGATTGAGCTATACCAAAAATGTTACAGACAATAGCATTAAAAACCAAACGACAAATGCAAGAGATATGAGAAGAATTATGTAGCATTTGAGACTGATGTTGTAGCAATAATAGTAGATGACAGAAGAATACATTAAACATAAAATACACTTAGTGTCCCTTTTTAAGTGATAAATGTTATTAACAAGAGGAAAATGAACTTAGATGCATAATTGCATGTGAGCCAGGTCAGATTACTTTTGAATGGGACTCACCAACCACGATGATTCATTCTGAAATGGTGGCTCGATATCCAAATTTTCAGGTCGAACAAATTGCTGAATCAAAGCCATCTTCTCAGAAAGTTGGTCATCAAGTTTTACATCATCTGGAACTGAAGCAAATACACGAGCAAACAACTTTGTCATGACATACTTCTCAAGCCCCTGTATATGATCAAAATTCAGAGGTAAAGCAATCAGTCACTGTAGAAGCACTATATACTAAAAGAATTTAACAAGAAGAATATAGAACAATGTTTTCTATGGAAAACAAAGTACACAGATGCAGGAGCTAACACTCAACTCCTTACTGGAATGAATTTGTGTAGTATTCCAGGAAAAAAACATCATCTATTGAAACTTATTTAACCTGTTTATAACCACCAGGGAATATTAAACCAAAAAGAATGAGCTTTCGTAACACTTTCATAAAAGAAATGGCAGATAAAGTGGAATTGAACTTGCTTGCTTCTTATCAAAAAATACTTGTGTTGACTAGAATTTACACATTGTGCATCATCAAAACCCTCTGTTAAGGTTAGGTGTGGCGGCAGTCCAAGTTTTATTTACCTAATATTGAAGCTGAAGGATAACAACCTTCTATACATTGCGTAACAAATTTTTGAAAAAAATTCTGTCTCGCTCACTGCACACTTGTTTAAGTGAAATTCATGCGAATGGAAATTAAAGTATTTTTTTATTCCTTTCTGATTTTCTCTAAACATTGGACCTCACACCTAAAATGAAGTATCACAGTGAGTTAGATGTCCTGGGCAAACCAAGCTTGCAAGACAATACGCACTCACAAGTGATTAAATAATAGAATAAATGAACTAGTATTTCTTGCCTAGGTTCTGAAGGTGCATTTGAACATACTTTGAAACAAAAAATAAAAATAGAAAACAAAAATTCATAATAAAGCTTTTCTTCATAGCCTTTTTTCAAAAACCACCTTTTTTTGACTTCTGACAGAAGCACTGGAAGAATTATTTTATGCTTTTGTTGTTTTCCACTAATTGCAAACCCTAGGACACCGGTAAAGTTTCACCTTGGTGACCGGTTGGTCATGAGCAAATCCAGTCACGACCATTTTGCATATGTAAGAGAAAGACTGTGCAATTATCCCCTCCAATACTTTCACGAAGCAAGGGGCCTCTGGGACTGGGGTGCGTCAGTCGTTTAGTGTATTCCTCTAATTATTATAAACTTAATAAACAAGTTTTCTAGAAAAGAAGTTTTTTTCTTTAAACAGACACAAACAAGAAGGCCATAAGATGAGGATTCAGATTGATTCATTCCCACTAGATTTCTGGTGATCATGACCATCTCACTCAAATTTCACGTTTTTAAGAGCTAAAATAATCATCTCAGATAATTAGACACGATCCCAGAACAGCAATTCATTAATTAGTAAGCGGTATACTGCTATTTGCAGACTCTCTAGTCTTCCTTACCATTTATGCCTTATTATGTTCAGTATCTTCATTTCAAATTTATATTTTTTATGTATAAAACTTTGGATCTTCATTGGTGTCTTACAGAATTCACCATTATTGAGGAAAAAACCCGTAAATAGGACATGAAAGGATGAATGAGTTGTAGCAGTGATCGCAAAAAAACCCAATTCAATCAACCCGAGATCCAGCGCGGAAAATAAAACATTAAATGTATTCAATGTGAGGTGACAGTAGATCAAGTTAGTTGATTAGTTACTGTAAAATTGAAATGTATCTTCATTTATAGCGAACAACAAGTAGAAAAAGCATGTTACGAGTTAAGCAGAAACTGACTTCACCGGCACTTTCGAGCTCCTCTTCAGTGCAACCAGCCCAAAGTGGATGAGCCCTGAAATCCGCTTCCATTTTCGCAAGGAACGCTTGAACCAAGGCACTGTCCCTCTCGGGGTCAGGAGCATTGTTCGAAAACGAAACGATAAAACTGCGAAAATCTCACATCGTTAGTTAGGGTTCCCATTCCAAACCTAAATCGTAATCGCAATGTAAAAAGAATGAGAGCTCAGAGAAACCTTTTGATTGCTTTGACGAATTCAGCGGCGGAGGGCTGCCGCATGCGCTCGAGGAAGTCCTGTAAGCCCAAGAATACATCGGCGTTTTCCATTCTCCGCCGCCTCGTTGACACCGCCCAAGACGGAGAACGCGATCAAACACAATTACCATCTCATTTCACACAAAATCTAGACATTTTATTACATGCTTTCCCCTCTCATAATTATAATTATAATAATATATAAATAAACTCGTTTAATAATAATCATTAAACTAAATGATAATTGCAACAAATAAGTTTAGAAATCAACTTAGATTTAGTGCTATACAGACATTGGAGTGAAATTAAAATTCTAAGATTAGAGATCTGCATCTATAAACTCGTTACAATTGTTTCTTTTTTTAAAAATTCATTGTTTGCAAAAGATTGTAGTAGTCACATATTTAATATTAAACTGGCAATACTAATTGTTATGTGTTTTACTTGTTTGACATTAAGCTAGTAATAAATTAATCAAATTAATTTATTGATCGTGATACTTCTCCAATGATAATTTATATATATATATATATATATATATATATATATATATATAAAAAAAATAAAAAATGAAACAAAGTAAATTATAAAAATGACGATTGTTGATCTTTACTATGCCAAAATAAACTCATGGCATAGTAAGAGTTGTGAAATTAGGAACAAGGAAAAAAAAAACTTCAACCAGAGACGGCAAAATGAAATATTCCTAAAATGTGTGAAGAAGTGAAAATAATGATAGTCTTTGGTATGGAAAAAGTATGACTTAAATACTTTTTTTCTCATATTTTCGTAATGTTTATTGCGAATGGTCCTCATTTTGACAGAATATTTAAAATAGTCCTTATTTTTACCGAATGTTTAAAATGATCTTCATTTTCACAATTCGATTTAAACGGCGTCACAAAAGAGGACTAAATAAAATTCGAATTGTGAAAACGAAGACCATTTTAAATATTCGGTAAAAATAATGACCATTTTAAACATTGTGTCAAAATAAGGACCATTCACAACAAACACTACGAAAATGAGGACGAAAAAAGTATTTAAGCCAAAAAGTATATATTTAATTAGGATTGTCTTAGCATCAACTTAGAAGTATTTACAACTAATTTAATCAATATCACATAAAATTTGTATCGTCTTGAAACGTCAATTTAGAAGTTAAAATGATAAGTTTTTTTTTTATTATTATTATTTAAAACAATGTAAAACACATTAAAAATTGACAACATAAACCCTTTTTATACATCTGAACATCTTTCACTGTTATTAACCAGTAGCCTCTAGTTAAAACAACATGGTAATTTTAATTAGTATTATAATGATTACAAATATCACTAATTATATTATTACTACCATTACTACTTATGATAATGATAGGAGCCATTACAATATAATTAGTCAGTAGTAACAACAAGAGTAACAAATTTGATAATAGGTTTGGTAACATAGTGATAATAGGATTAGTTGAGGAGGTCACAGTTGTAATCGCAAGGCAAATTTGACCCACTATACTGATATAGTTGAATTTATTTGTACTTTGTCAATGTCCGTTTCCTATGACTTTTCATAATCAGGGATGTTTGAAATAATTTCTAAAAAAAACGTAAATATTTTAAAGTTTAACCTTTGATTGCATCGAAATAGTGATCAAATTTAACGCATTATCAGAACTATCAATACATTGTTTTTCATTACAAAGGGCACAACAACCGATCTCGTCCTATTATGGACAAAAACATTGTATAAAAGGAACAAACTAAAACTATAAAATAGAATTGACCATGAATGGTTGTCATACCTCGCCCCCACATCGGTTCCCACTAAAAATTAACACCGGAAGGCCATCATATGCATATCCATGCAATTGCCAGCTTCAGCTTTTTCCACAAAAAATTATGAACCAGCCTTGTTTACCAGATGCTCCGTGTTCTATCTACCTATTTGCAGAAAATAATCATTCTCAAAACTGAAAAATGCCTTTGTTCCAGCTGCAGTTAAATAATTAGTCTCTCTCCAAACCACAAAAAAAGCCATCTTCCTTATCTAAAATAAAGCACTCCAAATAGCTCCATCCCCTTCACCACACTTTGAGTGGACATATTTAATCTTCTCCACTGACTTGCAGATTCCACTGCAGCTCCAATCGAATGAGGCAACACATATGTTACCTGCTTGTGCCTTCCACTCACAGTCTACACAAACATCAAACATAAATTAGGATCATCGTCAAAAGGAAAAAACAACAGTGAAGTTCAAGTTCAGATTAGTGTTTGTCAGTCAACAAAACCAGTACTAAGTGCCAGAACATTACTGCAGTAGAGACCAGAGATGTTTTTCTGGTTACATATATTCATGTTAAATACCTGGAGGAGTTCCACAGCACATACTACGGTCATCAATATGCTCAACTTCAAGACCAATGAACCATGCACCAAGCGAGACATCTTCATTAGCATACTTATGCAAAATAGGCCTGCAGTCATATTTAGAATCCACATAAAATTTCTTGTGCAGATAACATTCCATGGCAATTCTTACAGCTCCAAAGAGAACAAAACTACAACCTAACATCATGCAAAATACGTAAAAAATGCTGAACAATCATTTGCACGAAGACTTATTCCTAGAGATCAGAAAATAACCAATTAAGTGATGCAGGAAAAAATCATATACGTACTGGTTGATGGAAATGTAAGTGGCAAGATCTTTAGAGATTGCATATATCTGCCCAGTTGCATGTCGAAAGTATTTGTTCCCCTCTTCTCCAAACTTCCAAAACTCAGGTTCGTGGTATTTGACATCCCTAAGATACGAAACAACAGTCAAACATAAATACAAAACCTAGATGAGGGACACAGAAGAAGGGTAGCCAGCAGAAAAATGGACTTACTTTCGAGAAAGGACAGGCCCTGATTTCATACATCCTATGTAGACCCTCGGTTTTGATCGGTAACGAGCAAGGGTTGTTGCAAGGACACCTAAACAGCATCACATATTAGAATTTGTTTGTGAGTGAAATGGGGCAGAGGAAGGTGGTAAAGAAAATAAAATGGCCAGAAAAAACAAGAAATCAAGAATCCTGAGATAGCATATACCTAAATTAACATGGACATCATCATCAACCTTGACATAGAAATCAGCATCCCATATTGCAACTGCGGTAGAAAAGAAAATCTTTGTTTTTGCAGATAGCTCGTGATACCCTTCAACATGTTCCTACAACAGAATGAAAAATCTAATATCAAACTTCTGCCAGATTATCCAATGTTTTCTCTTCTCACGCTCTTTAAAATTAACAATGATCTGCCTTACTAGGCGAAGAAAGTCTTTGTGCAGAGCTTCTTCTGAATCAATTGCTCGATCTAGAATGCTGTTGGAAGTTGCACTGAGACAACAATGGCAATATATCCCACGTTAGTGAAGTTAAGTAGCAACCCATATATAAATATTTCATCTTTCACTTAGGATAATGTACATATAAATTAAAAAGTTTCTTGGCAAGGTAACGATAACCATTCCTCCACAAAGAGTGCAGAGTAAAAGGGGAACAATTATCATTGCCTGTGCACAGGTAATAATAATCAAGCTTCCAAAACTCAGTTTTTAGACTAAAATGTGCTTCTTATAGGTAAAATATTATGAAGCAGATTTTAGTCTATAACTCTCTACATAATAGTTAAATATATTCATATTGACTCAATACGGAAATCAATACCAGTTTCATAAGTTTCCTTTTCAATCTCACATGTATGGGCAGAATACCAACTGTTACAATATATAAAATATATCCAATAATATTAATATTTTACCTTATAATATTTTAGAGCAACTTAGAATATGTCTTAGGAATAATTTTCCTATTTCCTAGGTTTTCATATTTCCTTATCATCTCATGATGTGTCTCCTATTTTAGCAAAGATTTTGATCAGTATAGAAATGGATTGGCGTGTTATCAACACAGACCACATCATAAGATAAAAGTTCATACAATCTCAATGTATTTAATCATAATTCTCTAAATTCAAAAGATAAACTCGAGGGAGATCAACTAAATTACTTGATAAAAATCATAGAGCAAGAAGCACACATGGTTAACCCCATACTCTGACTTGTGAAGGTCCTAACCAGTATTATAAAAACATGCTACCTAATAGTCTAGTATCTTAAGTGGTAAATTTGAATATGCTTATGCTTTAGGCACAATACAGGCCATTAAGGAAACGGAAAAGGAAAAATGATCGAAGAAAACAAGTCGATATGTTCAAAATGAGTATTGATGTTAAGAGATAGATTAAGCAATAATATGATTCAAACTTCAAAGGAAGGGACAACTAAAAATAGATATGCTGTAAGAGTCTTTGACTAATTAAGGGGCTGCAGAGAGGACAACTGATATTAGAAGCCACTTTTGTAGTCAATCATAGTTCTTTAAGGAAACTAGGTAAGCATTCAAAATGTTGACACATGACCATTTGAAAGGTGCCATTTTTTTATCTAATGTACCGTTATTTTCTAAAGGTGTCATTATAATTCTCCCCTACACCAAATATAGTCTTGATAATTTCACGCAGTTGACCAAACTGGAATTACCTGTGGCCAATCATGAACCTGATAACAATTCCCTTCTCCCGTTCCAACTGAAGAAGTTGTTCACCTGATCAAAACGTGAAACCAAACGCAACATTTTAGAAATGGATTAGGGCAATTACCCCCTTAAAAATAGGCGTTAAGAATATGGTTCAATTTTAGAAACTTTTGTGACCTTATAGTTGACTCCTAAAAACAGATTTTAATTTCTTTTTACCTTGAGGCATCCAAGTTTCTCTTACTGAATCACGCCTCTTCCTGCTACTGAAAGCCGTGTTTATGCCAATCACTATAAATGCCTTCTTCCTTGCAGAACCATCCTCGGAAGTGGTGGCTGAAGTATTCGAATCAGAGATCCCATTTTCACGAGAACTCCTAGCTGCTGCTAGCTCCATCTGAAGCATGGAAACTTGTTTGTCTAAAGCTCTGGCATGCCCCCCAAGAAATTGAAACAAACATCAATAATTAGAAAAAAAAAAAAAAAAAAACTTGAACTTCAAACAAATCTGGAGAAATAAAAA